>ERZ1107006.6-NODE-6-length-226521-cov-36.454492_pt1 | contig 226521 bp, 180 predicted proteins | sample MGYA00403696_ERZ1107006 | MGnify/ENA primary metagenome ERZ1107006 (study PRJEB35170, sample SAMEA104062441) | human gut metagenome | biome: human gut; feature: human-associated habitat; material: faeces | place: Denmark | collected 2012-08-13 ...
GCTTTTTTCTCGCTGTACTGTTCAGTTTTCAAAGAACCATCGCTCTAAGCGACTTCATTACTTTAGCATGAACTTCGCTTCCTGTCAAGCCTTTTATTATCTTTCTTTCCTTTAATTACAGGATCTTCCGACCTGTTCCCTTTCAGAAAGGAATCAATGCCGTCAGAAAAGCCATCAATCCAAATACTACACCGGGGAAATTGGCGATGGCAATAGGCCAATCTCTTTCTTTTTTCAGCAATCCATAACCAACCCATAATATGCAGTTGATCGCAGCCGCGAGCGGTTGTATATAATCGCCCCTGTTTCCATGCAGATTGCCTATAATTTGCGGGATATAGGAAACATACATAACAATCGCAGCAACTGCCGCAACGCTCCCCAGCGCCTTGACTATTTTCTCATTCATGATCTTTCTCCTCCGTCATCCTATCTTATAATAAGGTATAAAATAAATTAATTTATTAAAAACTTAAAGCTCATTATATCACCATCAATAATTTTCTGAAATGGCAAAATGAAATCAATTTCATCTTTCTCCAAAACATATTAAATACTTTACTTTCCCTAAATCAGACAGAAATGGATTTACTTACGGCTCCATCTTTACTTTCCACATTTTCTAATAGTAAAATGAATATAAGAATAATGGTTTATACTTAAATTATCCTTCCATTTTCACGCAGGAGGCCGCCATGAAAAAAACTTCACTTTCATTCATGATCACCGCCGGAATATTGGGTGGCATTTTCACCTTTTCCGTTTCTCCCCATTTGGCGGACGCTTTTGATTTAAGCGGCACCCTCGGTGCAGTCATCGGCGGTGCCCAGCAGTACCGCCAAATCGATGCATACATGGATTACATCAACAATACCGATGATGGCCGCAATGAATATTTTCAGGCTCTCATCAAGGAACTGGGTGTATCGGATAATGATTATTACGCCCGTCTTTTGGATGACATTATGGGACGGCTTACCCAAGGCATCGGTGCATCTGATCCTTCTATTTATAACAAACCCTATTTATACTTTTTGAATGCTGATCAGACATTTAATGCGTCCTGCGGTCTTGGTCATGTAATGACGGTGAATGAAGGGATTTTCAATCTGTCGGAAAATATAGACGAAATCGCCGTGGTCATCGCTCATGAGATGGGTCACGGACAGAAAGACCACGTACTTCACGGCACACGAAAAAAATTAAAGACAGCCATTGGCGGCACGATACTTGCCGGCGCCATAGGCGGAAGCGCTTTTTCAGACAAGGCCATGGGAGTGCTTACGCAGCATATCAATAATGTGCAGATCACCAAGAAAGCGGAATGGGAAGCAGATAATCTGGCTTTCGATTATTGTTACCAGGCAGGCTATAATCCGGGTGCAGGCGCAGCTCTATGGGAGCGGGTCATTGAAAAGAAGGGCGATACTGCCGGAAACTTTATCGGTGAAATCTTCTCTCCCAATGACCACCCCGGCCACAGGGAGCGGCGTGATAATTATGAAAAGAAAATCTCCGCACTGTCCGGCGGCCGTGTGACAATCAAGAACAATTCAGATATAGTCCAAATCAATAAAAAAGATTTTCTTAAACCTGCCCCTCTTGCCGACATGAGTTCCGCAGAAAGAAAATATCTCGTCATGGGCAATCTTGCCGCCGCTTATGATCATAGGCAGAATGTTTATGACGCATATGTGCAGAACGGTACGGTGATGCTGGGCAACCAGGCGATTTTCACTCCGGTCAGTGGAGATATTTCCGCAGAAGAAGCCGTTGCCATCCTGAATCGTATCAAGTAGCCTCTCAATAAAATGCATTTGCGGCCGTTCCTCCAAAGACGGCCATTTTTTATTGATCTAAAATCGCAAAAGAAAACACCCGCCGAAGCAGATGTTTCATTCGAAAATATTTTTTAAGGATTTTATCTCAAAATGGACTGAAGAAACGAGCGCGTCCTTTCGCTTTGAGGATTTTCAAAAATTTGTGTGCTTGTTCCTTCCTCTTCCACTTTTCCGTCTACCATAAAAAGGACTTTATCAGAAACAGATTTTGCGAAAGCCATTTCGTGGGTAACGATTGCCATGGTCATATTCTCATCAGCCAGCTGCTGGATGGTTTTCAAAACTTCTCCTGTCAGTTCAGGATCAAGTGCCGAAGTAGGTTCGTCAAAGAGCATGATATCAGGATTCATGGCAAGCGCCCGGGCGATGGCTACACGCTGTTTCTGCCCGCCGGAAAGACTGCCCGGATAAACGTCTTTCTTATTTAACAGTCCGACTTTGTCAAGAAGAGCGTCAGCAGTAGGAATTACATCCTCCCGCTTCATTCCTTTCACATAGACCGGCGCGGCAAGAATATTATCCAAAACCGTCATGTGCGGAAAAAGGTTAAAAGACTGGAAGACCATACCCATACGGAGAAGAATCCTTCTTGCCGTCACATCATCGGCATAAACGACTTTGCCGTCTTTTTCCTGTGCCAGGTATTCTCCTTCCACACAGATAGATCCGCCCTGGATGAGTTCCAAATGGTTCAGACATCGGAGAAGCGTACTTTTTCCCGCGCCTGACGGTCCGATAATGGAAATTACTTTTCCTTTTTCCAAATCCATATCCACGCCGTGAAGGATCGTATTTTTCCCAAAATCCTTCCGTATATTTCTCATTTCAATAAAACTCATGGCTTACTCCTCATAAACGGCATAGCGATTTTCAACATAGGTCAGAATTTTCGTCAGAACCGCGGTACAAACAAGATAGAAAACACCTGCCACCAAGAACGGAGTCGTGTCAAAATCACGCTGTACAAACGCACGGGTAACACGCATCAAATCGTTCATGGCAAGAATGTATACAAGGGACGTATCTTTCAGAAGTGTGATGGTTTCATTTCCCAAAGGCGGAATGACGCGTTTCACTACCTGCGGCAGGATAATATGCCACATTGTCTGTTTGTAGGTAAAGCCGAGCACTTTCGCCCCCTCATACTGCCCCCTGCTGATGGACTGGATCCCGCCGCGGAATATTTCTGCAAAATACGCCGCATAGTTAGCTACAAAGGCAAGTATAGCCGCAGGGAAATCGCTGATCTGCAGATCAAAAATCAAAGGCAGCCCGTAGTAGATGAACATAATCTGAAGCATGAGCGGCGTTCCGCGCATCAGATAGATGTACGCCCCCGCCGCCTGACGGAACAGACCGACTTTGGAAATACGTACCATAGCAAGAAGCATTCCGAGAGGAAGCGACAACACGATGGTAAAAATAAATATTTGGGCGGAAACGCCAAGACCGCTGAACATATTCGGCAGTATACGGAAAATGTAATCCATAAATCCCTCTTCAAAAACTTTATTACAGTGCAATGAGAAATCGCCACTTATTATACATCAACTGAGGATAATAAGAAACCGTTTTTTTCAAAAGAAAGAGGCCGGCGTGCATTACGCCTGCCCATTTCTTCATTTCAGCTTATTTCAGAACAATATCTTTGCCGAACCATTTCTGGGAAATCTTAGCGGCTTCGCCATTTTTGATGACCTTGTCAATACCGTCATTCAGAATATCCACAAGGACTTTATTATCTTTTTTGATTCCGATAGAAAAGGTGTCTTTTGATACTTCACCCGGAAGTTCACGGAACTTATTCGGTTTCTTTGTCATATAGTATTCAATCAGGCAAGTGTCCGCCAGTACCGCATCGGCACGTCCCGATTCCAGATCCATGAAGCATGCGGTCAGATCGGGGTAAGCTTTGATCTCTCCAAAAGACTTTTTCAGATTTTCATCACGATCCAAAAGCGTCTGCGCCGTGCTGGACTCCTGAATGGACAATTTCTTTCCTTTCAGCTCTTCTGCTTTTTGTACGGCGCTGTCAGCAAGAACTACATAGACTTGTACATTATCCATATACGGTTTCGTAAAAGCAAGAGCTTTCTGCCGTTCCGGTGTCATGGTGAATCCATTCCAGATGCAGTCGATGCGGCCGGATTCCAATTCAGTCTCTTTGCTCGCCCAGTCAATCGGTTTAAACTCAATGGGTATCCCGATTTCTTTGGAAACAGCTTTTGCCATATCGATGTCGAAACCCACGATTTCACCTTTGTCATCACGGAATCCCATCGGCGCGAAAGTATCATCCATCCCTGCCACAATTTTTGTCGGCTTTGCCGATTTGTCGGCTGCCGGAGCCGCTGCTTTCTTTTCACCGCCGCAGCCTGCCACCAATCCGGCAGCTCCGCAGGCCAATGCGCCAATGACAATCATTTTTTTCCAGTTCATATTCGTTCTCCTTTTCTTTTCCACTTTATCTTGCTAAATAAATACTATGACAGTATACTAACTCACCGCTTTACTTTTGTCAAGTAAAGCGATAAATTTTTTGAAGAATTCTTTTGCAGGGTATTCTTATCGTTTCCGGCGGATAGATTCCCCTTCCCGCCATGATATAATAAGCATGGAAAGAAGGGACTCTTATGACTACTCCTGTTATTTATGATATATCTATTGGAAAACATAAACCTCATTCGGGGACGCAGACAAGCTGCCCATTCTGCCACAGAGAAACACTGACAGATATCTTAGATGAAAAAGGCGATATCATTTGGCTCATGAATAAGTATCCTGTTTTCAGAAACACTTATCCCACAGTGATTATCGAATCGGCAGTCCATGAAACGGATCTCACCGAATATACAAAGGAAAAAGCGCGGCAGGTCATTTCTTTCGGCCTGGAAAAATGGAATTTGCTGGAAAGAGATCCACGCTTCCGCTCGGTAATCTATTTCCGCAACTACGGTCCTGAATCGGGCGGATCCCAGCGCCATCCCCACTCCCAGATTATCGGACTTGAGGATTACAATTACAGAGACAATATCGACCGCGAAAACTTTCTGGGAACAATCTTTCATGAAGACGAGAATTGCTTTGCTTCCCTTTCATCATATCCCATATGCGGCATGGGGGAACTGAATGTAACACTTAAGACGGACGGCTGCACAGACACTTTTGCCGATACCATTCAAAAAATCGCAAACTACATTCTTCATGATTTCCCTATCCCCTGCAACAGTTATAATTTATTTTTCTACCATATGAAACACATCCATGTGAAACTGTTCCCCCGCTATATAGCAAGTCCGCTGTACATGGGGTATCGCATTACCCACGTCATGGATGATGAAAGCTCAAAAAATATTATCTCAATGCTTACCTCACCCAAATATTTCGGCTGATTACTTTAAGGAGAACCTATTGAAACTGTATGCCTTCAGTGATTTCCACCTCTCCGGCGACCCGCCGACAAAACCGATGGATATTTTCGGAGAAAACTGGAAAAATCACCGTGAAAAAATTCTCTCTGCATGGAAAGAAACCATTACCGCCGGCGACACGGTCATCATGGCGGGCGATATTTCCTGGGCCACTCATCTGGAAGATGCTCTTTCCGACCTGAAAACGCTTTCCGCACTCCCCGGCCGGAAAATCATCGTCCGTGGCAATCACGATTACTGGTGGAACACCGTATCAAAAATGAAACGAATGACAGACAATGCTTTTGAATTTATTTTCAATTCTGCTTTATCCGTAGAAAATATAGCGCTCGCAGGCACACGGGGATGGATCCCCGAGACATCAAAAAAAATAACGGAAGAAGATAAAGTGATTATCCTGAGGGAACAGGGACGGTTAGAACGTTCCCTCATAGAAGCGGAAAAATTTAACTGTGAGAAAATTTTCGCCATTCTCCACTATCCTCCTTTTGATGAGCAGAGAAGGCCTACAAAAATGATGGAGATCATGAAATCCCACGGCGTAACAGACTGCATTTACGGGCATATCCACGGTAAACAGAATTTTAACAACCTGCCAAAGGAGCTGGAAGGCATACAGCTCCATCTCACCTCCTCCGATTATCTGAATTTTAAACCTCTTCTTCTTACAGAATGGAATGAATCATGAAAAAACTAACAGAAAGCAAATTACTTGCCGGTTTCATTTACGGCGACCATCATACAAAAGAATATGTATACCTGCCGGGAAGCGAACTGGGCGCGGACATTCCCGTCCTCGTTTATGAAACGGATGAAGGGCGGCGCGACTTATCCATGGATGAGGCTTTGGACGTTATCGAAAAAAGAAGTTTAAAGCCCACCACCCACCCGATTTTCGGGAAAGGGACACTATAAAACGCGGTGCATGATAACCCACCGCGTTTTATAGTGTTTCAACTCCATGTTTTCATCCATCACTTCAACATCATTACCGCCATGTGGCGTCCGGTTCTGCCTGCCGCTTTTCTGTAAGAATAAAACAAATCATTCCTGCAATACGTACAGATGCCGCAGTCTTCAATATTTTCCGGCAGAATACCTGCCCGCTCCATAAGTATACGGTTTGCCAGCGGCAGATCGATAAGAATCTTTCCTTCTCCCTTAGGTGCCGAAAGCCTCTTCATTTCTTCTTCATCAAATATCTTTTCAAAAGCTTCCACCACATCTTTTTCCACTTCAAAGACGGATTTACCGATAGCCGGTCCGATCCCCGCTTTTATATTCTTCGGCTCGGCGCCATAGCTTTCCTGTAAATGACGCACCGCTTCCCCCGCTATATTTCCTGCCGTTCCCCGCCATCCTCCATGCGCCACCGCAATGGAAGACGTCACGGGGTCATAAAAAAGGAGCGGCGTACAGTCGGCATAATTCAGTCCGAGGGGCACGTTCTTTTCGTTGGTGTACAAGCCGTCGCACGCGGGAATGGCGGAAGTGAAATCCTGCGCGCCGCGTCCGCAGTCCGCCTTTCCCACCTTCTCCATATGGATGCCGTGAACCAATGCGCAGTTCACCAGCCTTTCGGGAATAATGCCGAGGACATCAAAGAATCGTTTCCGATTTTCTCTGACTTTTTCCGGCGCATCATCCGTAGAAAACCCCATATTGAGCGAATGGTATGCCCCTGTACTGACGCCTCCGTTCTTTGTAGACACGGCTGCTATCAGATTCTCATTTTTAAAAACATCAAAAGTAAGGAAAGATACGCCGCTTTTCGTTTCAATATGCATATTTTTTCCCTCATTCATAAAAGGTTCCATATCCGCAGGTACAGGCGCAGTAAACTTCATCGCTTCTCCCGTTTCGGGATGGGTGAGAGTGACCGTATGCGCATGAAGCGCCTGGCGGCTTATCAAATCATGATTCCCGCCATACAAATCATCACCTAAAAGCGGTGTCCCCATGTACCGTGCATGGACACGGATCTGATGCGTCCGTCCGGTGAGAAGATGGAGCTTTAAAACGGTATAGTTGTCCCCGTGGCGGAGAACAGTATATTCCGTCCGTGCAGGTCTGCCGTCTTTCCGTACCGTCCACTCAATAATACTTCCCTCTTTCCTCCCGATAGGCGCGTCGACAATGCCGAACTCTCCGGGAATATAACCACCTGCCACGGCGATATACTCCCGATGTATAAGATCATGAGAGCGGGTCAGCGCATACTGCGCTTTCGCCGACTTGGCGACTACCACCACCCCTGTCGTATTTCTGTCCAGGCGATATACAGGATGGATCCCCGATTCTTCTCCCTTCTTTTGGAAATATCCTGCTACCGCATTCACCAGGGTATCATGGATTCCCGCATTCGTAGGATGGATGATCATTCCTGTCCCCTTGTTCACCACAAGAAGAGTGTCGTCCTCATAGAGAATATCCAAGGGAATATCAGCAGGCACAATATCTGACGATTCATCCCACACCAAACGGACGCGGTCTCCTTCATGAAGAACGGTTTTCGCATTATGAATCCGGGTACCGTTCAGCCAAACCTCCCCGTTCCATTTTATCCGTTTCCATAAAGCAGAAGAAAATCCTTTATGCCCCCGTATAACATCACGCAAATGGCGCCCCTCATCAAACGCATCCGCTTCAAAATCGATTTCCATAGTCCTCCCTTTCCTATGTACATATTTTTTCTATTTTACCATGGAAATACGGATTCAACAGAAATAAAAAGGGCCACAGAAAAAATTCCATGTACCTCTCCCATTTTTAATAAATAAATTCCCACGCTTACTCTTTCAGCGCCGCCACGCCTGCTTCCAGTACCTTGCCCACACTTTCGCGGAACACCAGAGAACAGCGGCTGTCTCTCGGCGTTTCGTCACGGTTGATCATAACCAGGGAGTCGCCTTGGAAATAATCCACATATCCCGCCGCCGGATAAACCACCAAACTCGTCCCGCCGATAATCAGCATATCCGCGCGGGATATTTCATCAATCGCGTCTTCAATCGTATTCCTGTCAAGCATTTCCTCATAAAGCACCACATCCGGCTTGACTACGCCACCGCAGCCGGGACAATGGGGAACCGGACTGCAAAGTTCCATAAATTCCTCCATGTCGTACATTCTGCCACACTTCTGGCAGATATTCCGCAGAACTGAACCGTGCAGTTCAATGACTTTTTTACTTCCCGCCTTTTGATGAAGCCCGTCAATATTCTGCGTTACGACAGCGGATAATTTCCCCATCTTCTCCAATTCCGCCAGCGCCGTATGCGCCCGGTTAGGTTCCGCTTCCAGCATCATACCTTCTCTCTCTTTGTAGAGGGTGAAAAATTCCACGGGATGCTCCGCATAAAAATGGTGGGAGAGCATTTCTTCCGGCGACCAGGGAAATTCCGTCTTTTGACGGTACAACCCGCCTTTCCCGCGGAAATCGGGAATATCCGACTCAGTAGACACTCCCGCGCCGCCAAAGAACACGATCCGGTTATGACTTTTCAACATTTCGATAAACTCTTCCATAGGCGCCATGAAAATTCTCCTTTCTCTGCTGTCCATTTTCTTCATTGTACCTGTTTCTTTCCCATTTGACAAAACGGAGAAAAAAGAACTACTATTTCCATAATATAAGGAGGTTACTATGAGCAGACTCACTTTAGAAAAAGCAAAGGAAATACTGAAAAAACACACCACGGAAGACCATCTTTTCATCCATGCCCAATCAGTCAGCGCGGCAATGGGCGCCATGGCCGATTATTTCCATGAAGACCGTGACCACTGGGAAGCTATCGGCTATCTCCATGACGTGGATTATGAAGAATACCCGGAGGAACACTGCCGCCATGTCCGGGAATTCCTCGCCCCCGAAGGTGTCGATGAAGAAGATATCCATGCCATCATTTCCCATGGCTGGGGCGTATGTACGGATGAATTTGAACCCGCCACTCCCCTGGAAAAAAGTCTTTTCACCGTGGACGAATTGACAGGCATCATCATGGCATACGCACTCATGCGTCCTGAAGGGATCGACGGCATGGAACTGAAAGGGTTCAAAAAGAAATTCAAAGACAAAAAGTTTGCCGCGGGATGCAGCCGTAATGTCATCAAACAGGGTTTCGACATGCTCGGTCTTGATCCGAACCTCGTGATGCAGCTCTGCATTAACGGCATGACACGTTACAAAAAAGAACTGGGGCTGGAAAAATAATCCGGCAAAGACCTTTCGGAAGAGAGGTCTTTTTTCATGCACGAAGCAAGCAAAAAGAGGAGCCTCCGCTCCCCCTTTATCAGTATTTCCTGCCAAGCACAATTGTTTTTGAAGCAGGTTCCGCCGTCGGAAGGGTCTCCGCTTCGTAAACAAGGTCTTCTGTCAGATGCCCCTTGATATGAAATACACTTTCCAAGTCTTTTTCATTAATATAAACCACGTCGCTTTTCACAATCCCCGGCACCTTGCCCAGACGGGTCATCAGTGTGTTTGTTTCCCCGTCCCAGTAAGCCCCCACCTTGGCGGCGACAGACGTTTCCACTGCAGGGATCCAGATACTTCCATCTTTACCGAGGGCCTTCTTTTTCAGCTTCCGCCCGTTGATGACAAGATCATAATGTTTTGCCACATAAGTCACGCTGCCATCAGAGGCGATGATCTTATGATACACTTCATCGGGCGTGGCAAAGTCTTCCACACCGTAACGCGCAAGATATTCTTTTACAGACGATACGGTGAGCGGTTCCCATCCGTAGCCGTCAGGATAAATATAGTAAGAAACGGTATGATCCGGAGCTTCTTCCATAATCACACGGTCATAGATGATTTCCACGGGTGTTCCCATGGGCACACTTTCAAAAAGTTCCTCCACATCTTCTTCATACATACGGATACAGCCGTGAGATACACTGCGGCCGATAGACCATGGCGCGTTCGTCCCGTGAATACCGTAATTCCCGTAAAGGCCCAGCCAACGGTACCCAAGAGGATTTGACGGACCGGAAGGCACGGTGATTTCCGTTTTCGGATCAGTCCATGAAGGATTCACTTCTTTTTCTGAAATAGAAAACTCCCCGACCGGAGAAGGCGTTTCAGGCGCCCCGACAGCCACAGGATAAATACGAACTTTCTCCGTCCCCTCGTACAGCGTCAAAAGCCGGCTTGCCAGATTCAAAATGATTTTCTTTCCTGTTTCACTTTTCTTCGGCGCCGGAAGCGGCATCCCCGATAAACTGCCTACTTCCGTATTGATAGCGGCATCTGCCGTATATCCGCTCACCCCGGCCAGCAGAAAAGCTGTACAGCAAAGAGCTGTTATTTTTTTATACAGTAACATATCCACTCCATTATTTATGAAATATCCAGTTATACTAATTTACTGAAATCACCCCAGCGCCCGTAGACCTCTAAAACATTTATCAAGAGAGAGATACGGTTATTTCTGACAGCCTCCTCTTCCACCATGACCATGACAGAATCAAGAAACTGATTAATTGGTACGGTGAGCGTTTTCAGGGCGGGAAGGGCGCTGCCATAATCGTACGCATTATAAGCGCTGGCAACTTCTTCTCCTGCTTTTTCAAGAGCGGCATACAAATTCTTTTCCGCCTCTTCCGTAAGCAGTTCGGGACGAATTTCAACAGCAGTCTTTCCTTTCGTAATATTCACAAGACGAGTAACCGCCTGACGCATTTCCAATTCTCCCTTCACATGGCTGTCCATCATGGAATGCGCTTTCAGGAATATCGCATATACATCATCTACCGCCCCGGCAAGGACAGCGTCTACGATATCGTAATCCACCCCTTCATCAAGAAGAATGGCCTTAATACGCTGGCGGAAAAAATCCTCCACTTTATCCGCAGCCGCTTCTTTTTCTTCCTGCGTCCCCGGCAGGAGCGCAAGCGCCATTTTCACACCTTTGCGGACATCCCAGTGGATCTCCCCGTCTGTCAGAATATGGACGGCGCCGATCGTCTGGCGGCGGAGCGCAAAGGGATCCTGAGAACCGGTAGGAATCAATCGGCGAAGAAACGTCGCCGCCAGATTGTCCAGCTTATCTGAAAGAGACAGCGCCCTTCCGATAGAAGATTTCGGAAGAACATCGCCAGCAAAACGGGGCATGTACTGTTCAAAAATAGCGGCTGCCACCTTTGGCTTTTCCCCGTCAAGAAGAGCGTATTCTTTGCCCATCTCTCCCTGGAGTTCCGTAAATTCCGTCACCATGCCCGTCGCCAGATCGGACTTGGACAGATAAGCGGCACGTCGGACATCTGCCTTTTCGGTATCTGTGAAATTCCAATCTTCGCCGATTGCTTCCACCAGCTTCACCAGGCGGTCAGACTTATCCAGCATCGTCCCCATGCCTTCCTGATAATTGATGCGGGAAAGCGCTTCACGATGGCCTTCCAGTGATTTCCTGCGGTCGCCGTCAAAAAAGAACTTCGCGTCATCAAGACGGGCGCGGAGAACACGTTCATTTCCAATCTGTACATTGCGGATTGCCCGGTCTCCTCCGTTCCTGACCGTCAGAAAATAAGGCATAAGCGAGCCGTCTTCCTTTCTGACGGGATAGTACCGCTGATGGTCACGCATGGGAGTCACCACCGCCGGCACGGGAAGATCAAGAAATTCTTCATCAATGCGGCCATAGAGCGGCGTCGGATACTCCACCAGATAATTGATTTCTTCCAGGAGATCCGCATTGTGCCAGACCTGCCCCCCCAGCTCCTTTGCTGTCTTTTGCAGCCCCGCGGTAATCAGGGCGCGTCTTTCGTCCTGATCCGCAATGACGAACGTCTTCCTCATCGTTTCCTTATATGTTTCCGGTGATTTGATTTCCACCTCTTCTTTGCAGAGGAACCGATGGCCGCGGCTCATCCGGCCGCTCCGTACATGCGCAAATTCCATAGGGACGACCGCTTCTCCCGCCAGTGCTACGATCCAGCGGACAGGGCGGATAAAGCGGGCTTCCTCATCGCCCCAGCGCATGCTTCTCGTGAAATTGAGCCCTGTGATAAGAGAAGTGAAAAGAGCGGGCAGTATTTCTTCCACTGTTTTCCCCTTATTCACCACCTGCGCCCAGGTATATTCTCCCTCTTTGATCAAATCAGCCGCGGAAATCCCCTGTCCCCGGGCAAACCCCTCGGCAGCTTTTGTTACATTTCCGTTTTCATCATACGCGGCACCGATAGAAGGCCCGCGTTTTTTCACTTCCTCATCAGGCTGCGCGTCTGCGGCGGCAGTCACGATGACAGCCAGCCTTCTCGGTGTGGCGTAAACGTCCACCTTTTCAAAAGCAATCCGCGCTTCATTCAGCTTGGCGCCGGCAAGAGCATGCATCTGCTCAACGATGCCGGACATAATATTTGCCGGCATTTCTTCAGTACCGATTTCCAAGAGAAGATTCTTAGACATTCGCGTCACTTCCTTTCAGCATGGGGAATCCGAGTTCCTTACGTTTATTCAGGTACGCTTTCGCGCACATACGCGCCAGATTTCTTACCCGGCCGATATACTCCGTCCTTTCCGACAGAGAAATCGCGCCGCCCGCGTCAAGCAGATTGAACGTATGGGAACATTTCAGCACATAATCATAAGCAGGCAGAACATAGCCTTCTTTGACAACGCGGGCCGCTTCCTTTTCATACATGTCGAACAGTTTGAAAAGCATATCATGGTCAGACAGTTCATAACTGTACACCGACTGCTCATACTCATTTTCATGCCATACATCACCGTAAGTCACGCCGTCCGTCCATACCAGGTCATAGACATTATCTTTTTCCTGTATGTACATGGCGATACGCTCCAGACCGTAAGTGATTTCCACGGACACAGGATGCTCATCGATACCGCCAACCTGCTGGAAATAAGTGAACTGCGTGATTTCCATTCCGTCCAGCCACACTTCCCAGCCGATCCCCCAGGCGCCGAGCGTGGGAGACTCCCAGTTATCCTCGACAAAGCGGATATCATGCTCCTCCGGCACGATCCCCAGCTCCCGCAAAGACTCCAGATAGATTTCCTGAATATCATCGGGCGACGGTTTCATGATGACCTGAAACTGGTGGTGCTGGTACAGACGGTTTGGATTATCGCCGTAACGTCCGTCATCCGGACGGCGGGACGGTTCCACATACGCCACATTCCACGGCTCCGGCCCGATGGTTCTGAGAAACGTCGCCGGATTCATCGTCCCCGCCCCTTTCTCTACATCATAAGGCTGCTCCAATATGCAGCCCCGCGCCGACCAGAACTTCTGGAGCGTCAAAATAATCTGCTGAAAAGTCATATGTCCTCCTGCAAATAAAAAATCCCCGCAACAATTAAGCTGCAGGGACGAATTACAAATCCGCGGTTCCACCCTCATTGGCCAAAGGCCCGCCTTCGTTTGATAGCTGCCCTACTCCGTTCAGGCAGCAGCTCGGAAACGCCTTCCGCACAGTGCCGGACTCCCACTCTCACCGGCTCGCTTGATCATGCGTACTCCTCTTCCTCATCGCTGTGATTATAGGAACATTCTATCAAACAGCAGCCGGAATGTAAAGAAAACTCATGAATGCTTCTCTGACATCTTCTTCTCTACTTTTCTCTGTTTTATTCCCGAATAAATAAAATATACCCCAAATACTAAAAATAATACTCCCCATATCTTTAAATCAGTATAAACATCCGCATTTCCCATTCCAATGAATCCTGCAATTATATAAACCTCCTGCAGTAAAAGCACCCACAGCAGAAGAACGTGTTGCCATAGCAATAACTCCAGCAATTAACGATAAAATCGCTAAGAAAAAGCCCGCTGATCCCCCCATATCACTTGATTCATTTATTACATTAGCAGTGCCTACTGCACAAGATTGCAATAAAATAACCATAAACAATATAACAGTAATAATACCTAGTATAAGTCTTATCGTTTTCATATTTTTATCTTCCCTCATTGATTTATACAAAATTACATTTTCACTCGATACATAACATACTCTAAAATCGGAAAGGTTCATAGTCACGCCATCAGTTATTTCTTACCCGAACAAAAAATTTAAATTAATTTTCTTTACTTTTCTCCTCTCTGCTTTCCCCCTTTTCCTCTTTCTTTTTATCAGTATTCATAAAAAGCAATAACACAAGAATTACAACTACAATAACAGCTGCAATAGCAATTGGCCCTAGAGCTTGCACCCCTAAAGCCCAGCGTCTCATCTGACTATTATCTGTAATAGCTACTGCTTTATTGCATTTATACATCCCAATAATGTACGCAATACTCGTAAATACAATCCACATTGATAAAATACCAATATCGGGCAATTCCAAAGCGGGCTGTTTCTCCGCCAAAAGGCAATAACCAATCCCCAAAAGCCCTGTAGCCTGAAAAGCTAATGAAACTTTCTGGATGGGGTTAATATTATAATTTTTTAAAAAATAATCCTTTACTTCTGAATATTGTATAAACGTCATTGCAGGGACAAAAATAATAAAAATTATGATATATACATAATCCATAGGTCTCATTATCATGTTCTCCTAAAATTACACTGACCAATATATTTATCACAAGTCCACTCTCTTTTTCCTCTTGAAATATCAAATTGAGTTAGAACTTCATGAAAATTATTTTATGCAACAACTCATAAATGACTTATTACTTAAAGCTTTCGCGCTTTATTCTTTGATAAGATTTTCCCACTTGGTAATGGAATCCGGCAGTATAGACTTATTGTTTTTATAAAAAGTCATCAGCTCCTCATCCGTAATTTGTATACAATTCTTCATTTTATCCGCATTTTCCACTTTAGGGGTATACAAATACACGATATACCCATCATTTATATATTGCTTAAAACTAAGTGCATCCAGAACACCACTGTACCTCGGTGACTTTACTTGTACCACAGCCTTCTGCGGATACTCTTTCCGTCTTGACCTGAATTCACACTCTACATTTATCGTAGTAGATCTCTTCGCGATAGAATTGGAAAGAACATAATAACCCTTTGCTATCTGGAGATAAGAAATCACTAATTCTTCCAAGTCAAAAGACGATAAATTATTTAACAGATTCCCTTCCATCCTCTTTATTTCGTATACATTTCTTCCAGCACGACTGTTAAACATATATTTGGAATATGCAACGATTTCTTCTCCTTTATCAAGCCTTTGTATAATTCCCCCATTGGATCTATTAAAAGATCCGCTGATTTGTCCGGGAACTTCTAAGCCCACCAGATAGCTTTCTACCGGTACAACAGCTCCGATGTCCAGCGATTCATCATACTTAGAAACTGCATCTCCTTTGGCTCTGCAAATCCAATACATTCCGTCGGGATCTCTTGTCCAGAATAAATCGTCCGCTTTTGTATACCAAAAAGCATTTAATGCCGGATTGATTCTCTTTACTCTCTCTTTCACAGCATCGTAATAATCCTGATAAGTTCTAATATTTTCTTCTTTATATATATAGCTCCACCCTATCGCTACATACTGCACTCTCCCCTTGAGACAAAAATTTATTAATTCATTCCTGTCTTTTGCATCTGTTTTGAGATTAATTCTGGTCACACGCATGATTCGCATCTCCTCATTATAAATACACATTAAACTACTATATTCAGTATACCCCCAGAATTTTTTCAATATCATGTATATTTAATATTTTTATACCCATATTACAAGATTATATATCAGGTATAAATCATTAAAATTATTCTTCACGGATTTTCGAGAAATTGTAAATACACATAAAAATCACGAATCCCCTATTATATAGGAGAACGCGTCATACTGAATAAGACCGATCGAAAACTATATGCAAGAAAACAAAAAGCAACACCAAAGGTAAGGAATCCGTGACCCCATCAGCGTAATAGATTCTTCACTTTGTGTCACTATTTCGTTTCCTGTCTTTCTCACAAAGTATTTTTGCCCCATGCAGAATGACAGGAGACGGCAAGGCGTCATCCGAAATGAATGTGAAGGGTCTGTGCCCATGGTAAGGAAGACCATAAGACGTCATTCTGAGCAAAGAATCTATGACTGTAGTGAGGAAGCCGGTAAGCTGTCATTAAAGTAATAGATTCTTCACTCCGTTTCATCGCTCCATTTCCCGTCTTTTCCACAAGGCATTCTTGCCTCCGTTCAGAATGACTGGGGACGGTGAGACGTCATCCTGAACAAATGTGAAGGATCTATACCCGTGGTGAGGAAAGCCGGCAAGACATCATCAGAGTAATAGATTCTTCACTCCGTGTCACTATCCCATTTCCCGTTTTTCTTTCAAAGTATTTTCGCCCCGTTCAGAATGACACTGGACGGCAAGGCGTCATCCTGTGCCGTGAGAATAATCTGCTGTAGTGCAGAAAGCATGCTGCCCTTTCTCCTCTGCGCAAAATTTAATTTCTTTATATCCTATGCTAAAATAAAAGAGTATCCTATACGGTCAAGAATGAGGTGAATCCATGAAATACAGAAAAACAATCCTGCTCATTGCCGCCATGGCGCTGTCCGCATCCGTTTACGCATCGGATACCGCTTTTTCCGATTCTTATGAGCCGGCAGGAAGCGGCATTTCCCAAAATACAGAGTTCCCTTTCACTGCCGCCGTAAAGCAGAACGGCAAGTGGGGCGCCGTCAATGGCGAGGGAAAAACAGTCATTCCTATTACTTATGACAAGATCGCTCTTTCTCTTTCCGATGAGGAAATCCGGGCAGCGGATCTGGCAAGCGAAGATGACCGCGCCGGTCTGATTGAAGTGAAGCAGAAAAATCTCCGCGGTTTTTACGACAGAAGCGGCAAAAGAATCATTCCCGTTTCTTATGAAACACGTTCTTTCTGGAAGGAAGGATTTCTTGCCGTGGAAGGCCGCGATAAAAAAATTGGTTTCTACAAGAAAGACGGTACAAAGCTGACAGATCCCGTTTACGAATCGGTATCTGATTTTGAACAGGGGATGGCAATCGTCAAGTCAGGAGGCAAGTACGGCTACATTGACAAAAGGGGAAAAGAAATCGCCCCCCTGTATCAGGAGGCCCGGTTCTTTGCGGACGGACTGGCAGCGGTAAAGGAAAAAAACAAATGGGGCGTTATCGATGAAACAGGTGCCTATGTTATTGCCCCAACGTACAGCAATGCGGGCCCCGCTTATTCTGACGGACTTCTTGCTGTCCGGGACAATAAAGAGAAATGGGGATTCATTGACAAAGAAGGGCGGACAGTCATTCCTTTCCAATATAAAAGTGTCCATCCCCTTTTCCATGAAAGTATGACTGCCGTACAGGCGGAAAATAAACTTTGGGGATTCGTGGACAATACAGGAAATGTAACGGCAGAGCCGCAGTTCAAGGCAGTCCTCACACCATTTTCCGAAGGTCTCGCCGGTGTCAGGACCATCGACGGAAAGGCTTATGCCAAAACAGACGGCACGATTGCCTTCATGGCGGACTATGATCAGCTCTATCCTTTTGAGAAAGGAATCGCCGAAGTCAGAAAGGGGACTGTCTCTAAAGAGCATATCCGCCGCGGCTTCCCTATTTCCATCGGCATCGGCTGGGGACATTGGTTTTACCCCCGCTGTTACCATCACTCCCATTTTGGCTGGGGCATCGGATTCCCTCTTTGGTGGCCGGACTACGGCTATGAAGAAATCATTCCTGCCGTAGAGGTCAAACGGGGATATATCGACAATACGGGCAAAGTGATTGCCGCCACATCCAACGACCATGTATTTCCTGCTACGGAAAACGGCATCCTCATTTACAACAATTCCCGCTACGGCTGGGTTGACCGTAAGGGAACATACGCCGCCCACACGATTTACCGTACGATCATCCCTGCTGAAGACGCAAAAGTCCTCCTTGCCAAAGATGAAAACAAGAAGTGGGGCATGCTTTCCATGACCGATGGAAAAGAACTGGCCCCTTTTCGATATGATGATCTCAAATATAAAGGAAACGGCATGATTGCCTACAAGGAAGACGGCAGATGGGGCCTTATGGATACGGTGGGGACACCGCTGACGGAACCACTTTATAAAAGCATCGGAAATGCGGAAGACAACCGTGTCCCTGCGAAGACAAAAGACGGCTGGCTGTATCTTGACTACGCAGGCAAAAAAATAATTACTTTTGAAAAAGAGGCGGAAGATGTCACCGCGTTCAGAAAAGGAAGAGCCGGTGTCAAGACAGACGGTAAATGGGGACTGATCGACAGCGCGGGAAAATGGATCTGCCCTCCCGCTTATGACGATTTGGATATCTTGTAAACAAAAAAGCACTTGCCCTTACAAGAAGAAACAAGTGCTTTTTAATTGCCTTATTTATTTTCCAAGTCAGCAGTGATTTTTTCAAGAGCTACTTCCAGGGTATGCCAGCCGAGAGTGGCGCACTTCACGCGGACCGGCATTTGAGAAATATCTTTCAGCGTGTATGCCGCTTCCAGTTCTTCCAATGCCGCTTCGTCTTTCACATCGCCGCGGATCATGGCAAGGAAAAGTTTACACAGCCGGATTGCTTCATCTACGGTGCGGTCCTGCAGAAGCTCCGCCATCATGGCCGTGGATGCCTGGCTGATAGCGCATCCCGTACCCGTATAAGCAAGATCTTTAATGATACCGCCCTCTACTTTCACTTCCACATCGATATCGTCGCCGCAGCTGGGATTATGCCCATGCTCATGAACAGTGGGCGCTTCCACTTTTCTTTTATTTGTCTTGTCTCTGTTATATTCCAGAATCAAATCTGTATAAAGCTGCTGCAGATCCATCAGTCGTCATACCCCATTACTTTTCGTACACCTTTTAACTTTTCAAGGAAATAATCTACTTCCTCTTCCGTATTATAGAAATAGAAGCTTGCCCTGCAGGTCGCGTTGATTCCCAGATATATATGGAGCGGCTGCGCGCAATGATGCCCCGTACGGATGCATATGCCGTCATTGGACAGAATCTGCGCCACATCATGAGGATGCACGCCTTCCACGGTAAACGCCACAAGGCCTTCTTTCTCTTTCGGATCCGTACTTCCTACAATATGGATGAAAGGAAGTTTTTTCATGCCTTCTATCGCGCGGGTGACAAGTTTCTTTTCCTGTGCCCTTATCTCGTCAAACCCGATGCCTTCGATATAACGGACAGCCGCCACCAGGCCCACGGCGCCTTCCACATACTGCGTCCCCGCCTCAAACCTGGCAGGAAGTTCCGCATAGGTGCTTTCCTGCTCATATACATTTTCAATCATATCGCCGCCCAAAAGGAACGGTTCCATGTCCTTCAGCAATTCTTCTCTGCCGTAAAGAACGCCGATACCGCCCATAGAGCACATCTTATGCCCGGAAAACGCGAAAAAATCACAGCCGAGCTCCTGCACATCCACCTTTTTATGGGGAGCACTCTGCGCACCGTCAAGAACAACCACCGCCCCATGTTTATGCGCCCGACTGATTAAAGCCTTCGCGTCGATAGCAAGACCGAGGACGTTGCTTACCTGGGCAAAGGCAAGGATCTTTACACGGGGATCGTCAATCTTTTTCAATTCTTCTTCCGGAAGACGCCCCGTTTCCTTATCCACATACATATACTCAAGAACAGCCCCTGTCTTTTTTGCCGCCCGCTGCCAGGGGACGAGGTTCGAGTGGTGTTCCGAAACGGGAATGAGGATGCGGTCGCCTTCTTTCAAATGGGTTTCCCCGTATGAACGCGCCACAAGATTCAAACTTTCCGACGTATTTCTTGTGTAAATGATTTCTTTTTCACTTTTCGCTCCGATGAAATCTTTTACCACCGTTTTAGACGTATCATATGCTTCCGATGCGGACATGGCAAAAATGTGGGCGCCGCGATGGGGATTTCCGTTATTCCGAATTACATAATCCATGACCGCCTGCATGACAGGGAGCGGCCGCTGCGTCGTAGCGCCGTTATCAAAATAAACAACCGGATGGCCGTTCACCTTCGTTTCCAAAATTGGAAAATCTTTTCTGATTAACTCACTGTTCATTATTTCTCCTTCGTATCCAGTTTTCTCCGGACTTCAGCAAGCACTTCCTCACGGACGCTTTCATCCAATCGGTCAATCAACGGCCGGATCAGCGCCTCTACAACGATAAGCCGGGCGTCTTCCAAAGAAAAGCCTCTCGTCATCAGGAAATAAATCGTATTCATATCGAGCTGGCCCGCACTGGACGCATGATTCCCTGATACATCATCTTCCGTGCATAGCAGCAGGGGAAGCGAAATATTTTTGGTCGTCGGTGACAGCTGAATCGCATAATCCCCTTCATCGCCCACGGAACCGCTGCAGCCCTGTTTGAAATCAAGCGTACCGCGAAATATTTTCTTCGCCGTATCCGACAGGGAACCTTTTACATCAATCACCGCATTGGATTCTTTGCCGATATGGTCGATGTGGTAAAAAAGATCCAAAGACTGACTGCCTGCCGCTGCGTAAAGAGCGGTTTCCCTCATTTCAGACCGGCTGCCCGCCAGTCTTCCGTAACTGTGGACAATGACCTTCTCCCCGCCCAATTCGGCGGAAACAAAATCAAGCTTTGCATCATCCCCAAGAACCGCACACCGCTGTTCATAAAGAGAGGAAGCCGGCAGTCCCGTTTCAAGACAGGAAACGGAAAGCGCCGCGTTTTCCATCAGTTCATAAAAGGACGCTGTAGCAAAAACAGAATGCTTCCTATCTCCTGACAGCCGCCAGATCAAATTCAATTTTGCGTCCTTTTCCAGTTTGAAGATAAAACATCCCGCAAAATCCGGACGGTCTTCTTCCGCTGTGATGGAAATCGTCAGCTCAGCCTCTGTCTTTTCAGGAATGATGACAGTATATGCCTGCCCTTTTTCCGCCGCCGCCAATGTTTCCGCCGATGCCCCGCGGAAATCGGCAGGAAGCGTGCCGCCTTCCGACACATACCGTTTATCGGAAAAAACAGCCGATGCCGAATTTCCTGGAAATTCAAACCGATCCGGACTGTCATTCACATGCAGGTACCGCCAGGTAATCGCCGGCAGCCGGTTTACTCTTATTTCTTCCATGACTGCCTCCTTACCCAATAGCCCCTTCAAATTCAAGATCAATGAGACGGTTCATTTCCACAGCATACTCCAGGGGCAGCGCTTTGGAAATCGGTTCGGCAAACCCGCGGACAAGCATCGCCCTCGCGTCTTCTTCCGACATGCCGCGGCTCATCAGATAGTAAATATCTTCTTCGGAAATCCGTCCGATTTTTGCCTCATGTCCGAGATCGATATCGGAATTTTCAATAATAATGGCGGGAATCGTATCAGAGCGGGATTCATTATCCAGCATGAGGGATTCACAGCTGATTGCGCCTTTCATCCCCGAAGCCTCCGGCCCGATGACTACAGCGCCCCTGTAAAGCGCGGTACCGCCCGCTTTGGAAATGGATTTCGAATTGATGGTGACATGCGTATTCTTTCCCAAAGCTTCCACTTTCGATCCGGTATCAAGAAATTGTCCTTTTCCTGCAAACGTGATTCCCGTAAATTCGCAGGTCGAATGATTTCCTCTGAGAATCGTATCCGGATAAAGACAGGACGTATGGGACCCGAACGAACCGCTCACCCATACCATGGATCCGTCTTCTTCCACGACAGCTTTCTTCGTATTCAGGTTGTACATATTTTTTGACCAGTTTTCAATTGTCGAATAGCGGAGACTGGCCCCTTTCTTCACGAAAAGCTCCACCGCTCCTGCATGAAGATTGGCCACATTATACCGTGGCGCCGAACAGCCTTCAATGAAATGGCAGTCTGCCCCTTCTTCAACAATAATCAGGGTATGCTCAAACTGGCCTGCGCCGGGCGCATTCAAACGGAAATAACTCTGCAGCGGCATACGCACATGAACGCCTTTCGGCACATAAACAAAAGAACCGCCCGACCATACCGCATAATGGAGCGCTGCAAACTTATGGTAATTCGGAGTAATCAACTGACCGAAGTACGGTCTGACCAAATCTTCATATTCTTTGACGGCCGTTTCAAAATCTACATAAATGACACCCTGCTCTTTCAATTCTTTCTGCACATTGTGATACACCACTTCAGAATCGTACTGGGCGCCTACGCCGGCAAGAGATTTCTTTTCCGCTTCCGGAATACCGAGGCGGTCAAAGGTATCCCGGATATTCTGAGGCAGATCTTCCCACCGCGCCTTCATATCCGTTTTCGGACGGATATATGTGTCGATGTGATCCATATCGAGCTCAGAAATATCGGGCGCCCAGGGCGGCACGTCGAGAGACTCGTAAATACGGAGCGCCTGAAGACGCTTTTCCAGCATCCATGCAGGCTCTTCCTTTTCCGCAGAAATCTTCCGAATAATGTCCTCCGTCAGTCCCTGATCCGCTTTGTAAGAAAATTCCACCTTATCCTTGATATCGTACACGCTCCGATTGATGTCATCGACACGGCTTTTCTTCTTTTCTTCAGCCATGGCTTACACCTCTTTGCGATACGCGTCAAAGCCGTTTGTTTCGATTTCACTCACCAGTTCAGGACCGCCTTCCTTTACAATCCGCCCGTCAATCAGCACATGGACGAACTCGGGACGGATAAATTTCAGGATCTGGTTCAGATGGGTAATCAGAAGCAGAGAATTATTTTCATTATGGAATTCAGAAATATTTCTGGAAACGATACGCACTGCATCTACATCAAGTCCGGAATCGGTTTCGTCAAGCATAGCCAGTTTCGGCTCCAGGATACGCATCTGAAGAATTTCACTCTTCTTCCGTTCACCGCCGGAGAAACCGTCATTCAGATAACGGTCTCCACAGGACGGATCCATGGCAAGCCCCTCCATACGGGACTTCAAAAGACGCTTAAAAGGAAACAGGCGCTGCTGCTTCCCGGAAATGGTCGTCTTTGCCGTACGGATGAAATTTTCTGTCGTAATCCCTGCAATAGAAACAGGATTCTGAAAAGATAAAAAAATACCAAGCCTGGCCCGCTTATCCGTGGAAAGTTCCGTAATATCTTCCCCTTCAAAATAAACATGCCCCTCGGTAATTTCATAGGCAGGATTTCCCATGATGGCATGAAGCAGCGTAGATTTTCCCGCCCCGTTCACCCCCATGATGACATGAACCTCACCCGTATTCACCGTAAGGTTTATGCCGTGAAGGAGCGTCTTGCCGCCTACTGCCACGTGAAGGTTCTCCACGCGAAGTAATTCGCTCATATAATCACCTCTATATTGTAAACATGTATACACGTAATTGTATATACAATTAAAATCTTTTTTTATTTTACAGTATTTTTCGATATATGTAAATAAACCGCCATGACAGGGATAAAAGGTAATGTCTGAAAATATTTCCGAACTCTCCGCCAAAACGGATCATCACAGCAAAAATCCGCGCTGTACAGAACCGTTTCCGATTCCATACAGCGCAGATTTTTAGGCTTCTTCTACATAGTCGTATTATTTACCGCTGACGGATACATTGAACCATTTATGGAACAGCTGGTCATATACACCGTTTTCCATCACTTTCTTCAGTGCACCATTGATATCCTGCTGCATTTTCACGTCTTCTTTATTCATGAGAATAACAAAACCATCGTCAGAAGGCACTGTCGCAACCGTCTTTGCCTTCTCCGCTCCGCCATGCCCTAAATAATAATAGGCAAGCGGTTCATCAGTGATCACCGCATCAGCCTTTCCCGCTTCCAGATTTTTAAATATATCCGCGTTATATTCGGCTTCTACAATTTGAGCCGCCCCCAGTTTCTTTGCCAAGGCCTCATTGGTTGAACCTTTAACGGCGGTTACCGTCTTTCCTTTCAGATCATCTGCCGCATGAATCTGATCATCATCTTTCCGTACAAGGATACAGTACACGCCCTTCTTGTAATACACATCGCTGAACGCCGATTTTTCAGCACGTTCCGCCGTACCTTCCACTGCCGAGATGACCACGTCTACCTTTTTATTTTCCACTGCTGTCATAAACTGGGAAAACGGCATATCTGTATAAGCAACCTCGGCGCCGATTTCTTTTGCTACCGCCTTAATAAGATCCATTTCGAATCCGACATAGTGTCCATGTTCGTCTTTGAATAAAAAGGGCGGATATGTGGCTTCACCCCCTACACGAAGTACTTTCTCCATTCCTGTTTTGGACGCGGTTGCCTGCTTTTCCGCCTCCGCAGATTTCCCGCAGCCCGATACGCCCACAATAAGAGACCTGCCGCCATTGCTACTGCCAAAGTGATTTTCAGTGCTGTTCGCCCCATCATAAACTCCTCCGCTTAAATAAATCCGCCAAAAATAATCTGTCTGCTCTCCCTCTAATATACTCATTATTTATTATATTTTCAACAACCAAAGCTAATTTGTTCTTTATTTTTCCATAATATACAAACCATTCGCAGATAAGCATCCTCTGCATCTTCCATGCAGAGCTAATCGTTTTTGTATTTTCAGGAATCGGCTTTCCAAAAAGCGGAAAACAGGAACGCAAAAAACCGGTATCTTTAACATACCGGTTCCTATAAATAGAATAACAACCTCTTTATGGAATAATATAAACAAGCCTGACTGTCTCAGCAGATGCGGGGCAGTCCTTCTCCCCTAAGCGGGAGGACACGGCGCAGTCCGCCAAGAGCTGTCCGCAGGTATACGCCTTTCCCCTCCAGCACCTGCCCCGCAGCAACGGCATTTCTTCCATACTTGTTTCTTCTTAAGATACCCACCGCTTTTTCCGCATCTTTTGGGGAAACGGCAATGATCATTTTTCCTTCGTTCCCCATAGTAAGCGGATCAAGGCCAAGAATCCCTGTAAAGCCCTGTACAATATCCGAAACAGGGATCAGTTCCTCTTCCAGGTCTATACGCACCGATGAAGCTACGGCCAGTTCATTTGCCACAGTGGCAAGTCCGCCCCGCGTAATATCCCGGACAGTATGGACGGATATATTTCCCTCAAGCAGTTCTTCCACCATGTGATTCAACGGCGCGCAGTCACTTTCGATTCCACTTTCAATGCCCAGACGATTTGTCAAAACAGCAGCGTGATGATCTCCCAGTGTTCCGGTGAGAATAAGGGCATCCCCCGATTTCATATTCCTGCAGGAAATATCCCGCGAGGAAGGACGTTCGCCGACCCCTGCCGTATTGATGTACAGCCCGCCTTTCCCTTCTATCACTTTCGTGTCTCCTGCAACGATACGCACACCTGCTTCTTCTGCCGTTTCTTTCATAGACTGCACAATCTTTCCTAAAATATCTGCATCCAGTCCTGTCTCCAGTATGAACGAAGCTGTCAGATAAAGAGGTCTCGCACCCATAGATGACAGATCATTCACCGTACCGCAGACGGAAAGTTTCCCGATATCCCCGCCTTTGAAAAAGAGCGGTTCCACGACAAAGGAGTCGGATGTGAGTACCGGATTTCCATGCAGGGGAGGAAGAACCGCGCTGTCTTCCATTTTCAGAAGTATCTCGTCGTCAAAAACGGAAGTGAAAATATCTTTGATCAGTCTTCCGCTTTCCTCTCCGCCGCTTCCATGCTTTAACGTAATTTTCACAATTCCTCCACTCCTTCTTCCCGCAGGGTAATGCAGCACGCCCCTTCTGAGGAAACCATGCACGCGCCGACAGGGTGGGAAGGCGTACAGGTTCTCCCGAAATGGGGGCAGTCCCTCGGCATATTCTTGCCCAAAAGTATATTCCCGCACCGGCAGCCTGCGGGAATATGATCTTCTACCAGACCTCTGCTTCCTGCATCATATAAATTATATTTTTCTTTCAAGTAAAACCCCGAATTCTTCACAACACCCAGACCGCGCCACAGGGCATCTCCTTTTTCAAAAAAGGCTTCTGCCCGTTCCCACGCTTTCACATTTCCTTTTTCCGTGACCACGCTTCCGTAATCATTCCAAAAACCGCCCTGTCCCTTATTGACGGCAAGGACAAGCCGAGCCACAGCGCTGAGGAGAAGATCGGCAGTAAATCCGCCAATGACCATGGGTTTACCATATGTTTCTGAAAGTGCCCTGTACCGTTCCGCCCCTGTAATGACCGCCACGTGTCCCGGACAGAGAAATCCGTCGATATTTCCTGCGGTACAAAGCTCTCCCAGTGTTTCAGGCATCGTTTTCAGCGCGGTGAGAAGTTTGAGGTTTAAAATATGTCTTTCATCCGCTTCTTTCACGACAGTCGCCCAAACGGGTGCTGTCGTTTCAAATCCCACTGCTGCCAGGACAAATATTGTTTCTTTTTCCCCTTCCGCTTTTTTCAAAGCGTCTTCGGGATTATAAAAGAAATCAACAGAAGCGCCTCTGTCCCGCGCCTCGGCAAGAGACATTTCCGTTCCCGGCACAGCAAGCATATCGCCGAAAGCAAGGACTCTGTGTCCGCTTCTAAAAGAAATTTCCACCAATTTATCAATGTATGCAGTCGGTGTCACACAGACAGGGCACCCCGGCCCCGACAGAAGCTGTATCTTCGGTGACAGGATCTGGCGCAGTCCGGTCTTGTACAGAGCGGATGTATGCGTGCCGCAGACTTCCATAATTTTTACGGGTCTGCTGTCATACTCGCGAAGCCAGCGGACGATTTCATTTTTCCCCACGGCGCAGTTCCTCTATTTCTTTAAAAAGCCCGATCCAGTCAAGGGCTTCTTTCTTTTCCACTTTCTGTATCGCCATGCCTGCATGGACAAGGACATAGTCACCTGTCTCCACGGAAACCATGGACAGGTTCACCCGTACTTTATTTCCTGAAAAATTAACAATCCCATGTGCACCCTCAATGGTTTCCACACGCCCCGGATATGCTACACACATATGATTTCCTTTCGTTTGCTGTATTCATACCATACCATGCCTGACCGAAAGCAAGCCCTCCGTCTCCGGGAGGAAGCGCCTGATTCCAATACACAGCATGGCCTTTTCCCTTCAAAGCTTCCACGCAGCCCTCCAGAAGAAGACGGTTTGCAAAACATCCTCCCGAGAGAATAACTGTTTCCACACCTGTTTTTTCCGACATCCGTTCCACAATCCGTATGACTGCCTCATGAAAGCCAAGAGCGGCAGCAGCTTTATCTTCTCCCATGACTTTTTCCCATAGCGGGGCAGGATCAAAAAATGTAACGCTGCCGTTTTCTGTTTCCACGACTTCCTCGTTAAAGGAAAGCTCTGTCGGTATTTTTCTTTCACGTTTCGCAAGCGCCGCCTGATTTTCAAGAAGCATGGCACACCGCCCCTGGTAAGTATTATAATCGGCAAGACCCAAGACAGCGCTCACCGCATCAAAAAGGCGCCCCATGCTTGAACTTTTTACTGTATTCACTCCGCCCGCAATGGCAGCTTTCACAACAGCCTCCCTCTTGTCATCTGATGGTATACCGCTGTGTACCAGGTGGCATAAAAGACTTTTCCATGCCTGCCTGACGGATTCGTCACCGCTTATCATCGAAATCGGTTTCACTGCGCCGACACGGATAAAAGATCGGTCTTCACAGAGAAGAAATTCTCCGCCCCACACGGTACCGTCCGTACCGAATCCCGTACCGTCAAAGATTACGGCAAGACATTTCCCGCCCAAATGATGTTCGGCCATAACGGAAAGAGCATGTCCATGATGGTGCTGCACTTCCAAAACGGGAACATCCAATTCTTTTGCCAGCTTCCGTGACTCTTCCGCCGTAGTGTAGCAGGGGTGAAGGTCACAGACAAGGATGTCGGGACTGATATGGAGAAGTTCTTCCCAATCAGCAACAAGACGGCGGTAAAAAGCGGATGATTTTTCCAGCGTGAGATCCGAAGGCACCTGGGCAGAATAAATCAAATTATTCACGGAAAGCGCAAAAGACGGCTCCACTTCGCCGCCCAGTGCCAGAACGCGCATCCCCTTCTTCTCTACGGCAACCGGTTCCGGCATATACCCGCGGGTACGGCGGAGAATCTGCACAGCTCCCGCCGCGATACGGGTGACAGAATCATCAGCAGGACGGAGAATCTCTCTTTCATCGTAAAACAGAGCAGAAATACTTTCATGACTTTCATAAAAAGCAAAAGCATCGGCCTGTTTGTAAATGATAGGCTCTCCGGTGAGATTGCAGCTGGTCACAACGAGAGGAATTTTTATTTCCGCCAGAAGAGCATACAATCCGAAAGGCGGCAGAAACACGCCGAGACTTTCCGTAAGCTCCGTCACCACATGGCTGATGAGCGGCATACTTTCCCTTCTTCTTTTTAAGAGCACGATCGGCTTTTGCGGCGACTCAAGGAGTTCCTTTTCTTCCCTGCTTATATGGCAGAGTTTTTCCGCCTCTCCCACGGTTGCAACAAGAAGCGCAAAAGGCTTGTCCCGTCTTTGTTTCAGTATTCTCAAACGCTGAACGGCATCATCTCTGTCTCCGCGGCAGACCAGATTATATCCGCCGACCGATTTCACCATGATAATTTCCCCATGAAAGAGTAAATCTTTGGCTGATTGTAAAAGTTCTTCCCGGCTCCATGGTCCGGCAGAAGGACTTCCCCTCATTTTCGCCAAAAGCCGGGGGCCGCAGTCATGACAGGCGATGGTTTCTCCATGACACCGTCTGTCATTCATATCCCTATACTCCTCATAACATTGATCACAAAGAGGATATGCATCAAAAGCGGTATTTCCCCTGTCATAAGGAAGTTTTTTCAGAATGGTATACCGGGGACCGCAGGCGGTGCACGAAATGTAAGGATAATGACAGCGCCGGTTCCCCTGCGTTTTCATTTCTTTAAGGCAGGCGGAACAGACGGAAATATCGGCAGGTGCAAGAATTTTATTTTCGCTTTCCCTGCTGGGAATGGAAGTAAAATCGGAAAAAGGCGTAAGCGGTCTTTCTTCTCTCTTTACGCACTCCACAAGGGCAGGCCGTTCCATTTGCTTAAGCCCGCAGAGGAAAGAGTCTATCTTTTCCCTTGTCCCGGTGATGTATATTTCCACTTCGCCGCCGAGGTTCTGTACCGTGCCTGTCAGTTTCAATTCTTTTGCCATGCGGCAGACGGACGGACGGAAACCGACACCCTGCACTCTGCCGGCCACGCTGAGCCGTTCCGTCACCTCATGTTCCATACACGCCTCCCGAAAAATTATTTCTTTGAAATCTTTATAAGCCATTCCACCGCAGCATCATATCCTTCTCCCGTTTTCCCGCACACTTTAAATACGGGAGCATCTTTATTCAAATGGCGTATACCTTCCATAAAAAACGCTTCATCAAAATCAAGATAAGGAAGCAAATCCACCTTATTGAGCAGAATCATATCCGCTTTTTCAAAGGCGAGCGGATATTTATAAGGCTTATCGCTTCCGTCCGTCACCGAAACGATAAGCATTTTTATATGTTCACCGATGGAAAATTCCGCGGGACATACAAGATTCCCTACATTCTCAATAAAAAGTATGCCGCCTTCGTCCATCTCCATATTATGAACAGCATTGTGCATGAGAGGCGCATCAAGATGGCAGGCGCCGAAGGTATTGATCTGTATCGCAGAAATCCCCTGTTTTTTTAACCGTTCCGTATCTATATCCGATTCGATATCCCCTTCAATGACATAAGACTTCACCGGAAGGGCGCGGATCAGGTTTTCCAGGGAGGTGGTCTTTCCTGCCCCCGGCGCCCCCATAATATTTACCGCAAAGATATGCCTTTCTTCCAGATGTTCTTTTACATGCTGCGCTATATGGTCATTCCTGCCGTTGATATCAAGCAGGACCTCCTTTTTCACCATGTGCATCGCTTTCATCCTCCACGAATAATTCCACATCTTTTATATAAAATTCTTTCCCTGTTTCCGTCGGGGTTCCACTCCCGCCGCAGAACGGGCAGGTGAAGGAAAACCGTTTCCGTTCAAAAAGTTTCCCGCATTTTTCACAGGACAATTTCGGCTTTACACCTTCAATTGTCACCTGCGCACCCTCACACAGGGTTCCTGCAGCAAGGACATCAAAGTACATCTGGATCGATTCTCCGATAAATCCCGAATCTTCTCCGATGACAAGGTGTATCCCTCTGACCCTGCCATGATTTTCTTCCGCCGTTTTTTCCGCCAGCCTGATAATTTCCAGAGTCACGGGATATTCATGCATCAGGTTTCACCGCAGGCTTTCCCGGGGAAGACCTTTTCCGCTCCGGCAAAGCGAAAGAAATCGGTTCAGGTATATCATCATCCGCCCCAAGAACGTATTCTTTATTCATGGACAAACATTGCTTCGGACAATTCTCCACGCATATGTCGCACTGCACGCAAGCTGCCGGATCAATAGTCCATGTACGATTCTTCCTGTCGATCTCCAGCGCGCTTCCGGGACACCCATCAGTACATTTCCCGCAAAGAACGCATTCTGAAACGTCATTGATGACAGGAATTTTTTCCGTTTCCTTTCTTTCTGTTTCTTTCCCAGACAGAGTTTCTTTCGGCGGTTCCGTTTTTACCGCTTCCTCCCGCTTTTCTTCCTCGGCATCCGCTCTATCTGCCGCAGCAGTTCTCAAAGCGGGCCGCGTTCTTTCAGGCAAATGGAATGTAACCGGTTCCGGTGAATCGCCGTCCGCCGTAAACGTATATGCCTCATTCAGGGAAAGGCACTGTTTGGGACAATGCTCCACACAGACACCACACTGCACGCAAGCTGCCGGATCAATAGTCCATGTACGATTCTTCCTGTCAATCTCCAGTGCTCCGCCGACACAGCCGCGAAGACACATCCCGCAAAGAACGCATTCTGAAACGTCATTGATGACAGGCGCCTTTTTCAACTCTTCTTCCGTCACCACCGTCTTCGGCATTTCCGCAGGAACCGACTTCCCTTTCGGCGCTTCCGTTTTACCGGGTTCCGATTCCGGTTGCGGATGCGCTGCCGGCAATACTTCTTCCGCGTTTTCAGCCGCCGCATCCATCGAAATTTCTTCCCGAATATTCTCTTCCGCTTTTATTTCTTTTTCTGCCGGAGGTCTTGCCGCCGGTCCCCGTCTCGGTTTGGGCGGGGGCGGCGTGTGGACGATCTCCAACTTTTCTGTGGAAGGTTCCGTATACATGCCTTCCATGGCAAGACATTTCATAGGGCACTGTTCTACACAGGCACCGCACTGCACGCAGGCATAGGGATTGATAATCCACTTTCTGTTCTTCCTGTCAATCCGTATCGCTCCCGAAGGACATGCCCGTTCACAGGCGCCGCAGAGAATACACTTTTCCCATTGATTGACAATGTGTCCGCGGTCGATAGGAAGCGGCGTCCGCGGCTGCAAGGGATAGGGGGATGTCACAGGCGGTTTGAAAAGATTGGCAACTATCCTTTTCACAAAGGTCATATAGCCCATAACGCTCTCCTATCTTTCACAACAACTGATACAGGGATCAATGGTCAGGATAATATTCGGCACATCTGCCAGGTCACAGCCCTGAAGCATCTTTACGAGTGCAGGCAAATTGGCATTTGTCGGTGTCCTCAGACGGAACCGTTCCAGGAATTTGGTTCCGTTTCCTTTTACATAGTAAAGCGCTTCTCCTCTCGGCTGTTCCACACGGACAAAGCATTCTCTTTTCGGCGGCACGCCCCGCACTTTCACGTCAATAGGCCCGTCAGGGATATTATCGATACAGCCCTCAATAATCTCAACAGACCGGAGTACTTCTCTCAGCCGTACTCTTGCCCGCGCGTAACAATCTCCGTCCGTTTCAATAACGGGCTGGAAATGAAGCTGTCCGTAAACACTGTCTTTTTCAGCAGCACGAATATCGGTGAGAATGCCGGATGCTCTTGCCATGGGGCCAATGCAGCCCAGTTCCAGAGCCTCTTCCATAGTAAGCTTTCCCACACCCTTCAAACGGCTGTGAACGGTATCGTCATCCATAAAAACATTCAGCATGGGAAGGAATTTTTCAGATAAATCTTTTAAGACCCGTTTCATTTCCTTTAACACAGCACCGCCAATATCACGACGGACGCCGCCCACTTTACAGACGGAGAAAATAATACGCCCGCCGGTCGTCTGTTCAATAAGATCCAAATCTATCTCCCGAAGGCGCCAGGCTTCCATAAAAAGACTTTCAAACCCCATAGCATCCGCAGCAAGGCCCAGCCAGAGAAGATGGGAATGGATACGGGACAATTCGTGCCAGATGGTGCGGAGCCATTCCGCCCGGGGCGGCACTTCTATTTCCATCATTTCTTCCACGGCGCGGCTGTATCCCCAGCCATGGCCGAAAGAACAAATCCCGCAAACCCGTTCCGCCACATAGACATACTGCTGGAAGTCACGAAGTTCCACAAGTTTTTCCAGCCCGCGGTGTACATAACCGATAGAGGGAACCGCACGGACAACCTTTTCATCCTGCAATTCCAGATCCAGATGGATCGGTTCGGGAAGAACGGGATGCTGCGGGCCGAAAGGAATCACTGTGCTTTTACCCATTTTCTTTCCCTCCTTCCGGTTTCGCCCCTGCTACGGCGGAAACGTCTATCCCGAGTCCGCTGCGGAGCTGTACTTTAATCGCCTGATCGGCATGTTTCTCACCGGGCAGGTCATGCCATGGTGTCTTTTCCGCCAGATGGTAGAAATGTCCGCCATAGTCCACATCATGTTCAATGAAGTCTATCTTCAATCCGAATAAATCGTGTATTTCATTTTCCCATACAAAAGCATACCAGTACTGCCCCGTGATACTCATGACGGAACGGTAGACCGGAACGAGGCAGCGGAGATGGTACATGAAATAGTCCTTATCAAATGTATAAGTCAGTTCATATCCTTCTTCCACGCGGGTACAAAGTATCTGCACCAGACGGGCATGTTCCCTTTTAAAGCGGCTTACCTGTTTTAAAATATCCGCAGATTTGATTTCAATTATTTGCTGGTTCATCAGGTTGCCTCCTTTCGCTGCGCCGATTTTCGCCGGGCAACGAGCCTTTTATATTCCGCCCGCTTTTCTTCAAGAATCCCCAACCCTTTCACAACGCCGTCAATGATGGCTTCCGGACGCGCGGCACACCCGGGAACATACACATCTACAGGAACAGCGTGATCCATGCCTCCGATCATGTTGTAACAGTCTTTGAAAATGCCGCCTGTACAGGCACAGGTCCCTACGGCCACCACGACCTTCGGTTCCGGCATCTGTTCATAAATCTGGCGCACCACCGGCAGATTCTGTATATTCACGCCGCCGGTGACAAGAAATACATCAGCATGCTTCGGATCCCCTGTATTGATAATGCCGAAACGTTCCACATCATAGAGAGGCATAAGACAGGCAAGGACTTCAATATCGCAGCCGTTACAGCTGGAGCCGTCATAGTGGATGAGCCAGGCGGATTTTCTGATATAAGCCATATTTCCTCTCCTTTCAGCGGATATACATTAAAAAGACAATATTGATAAAACCTGCTACCAAAGTAACGAGCCAGGCGGAACCGAGGAGATGCCGCCATTTCATACGGGCGGCGCAGTTATCTATAAGGGTGCTGAGGAAAAGAACCGCTGCGCATGCAAGAATGCCCGTAACACCGCTCCACGGATCCCGCCATTTAAAAAACAGATAAACGAAGCCAAGAAGAAATATCTTTTCATACCATTCGGCAATTTCAAAAAGAGCAAGCATGCCGCCGGAAAATTCCGTCTTGATTCCCTGCACGAGCTCCTGATGAATTTCATGGCTCATAGAAAGATCAAATGGCGATTTTCTGAATTTAATCTGGAGTATGAAAAGGAACCCGATGAAAATCCCCGGCATGTAAAGAAAATTGCTTTCCGGCGAAGCCATGATTTTTGAAAGATTGAAAGTGTTGCATTTCAAGTAGAAAGCAATCGCCACAAAGAGAAGCATGGGTTCATACGCCATAATCTGAAGAAGTTCCCGTTCCGCCCCCATCTGGCTGCAGGGTGACGATGATGAAAAGGACGCCACCACAAGGCAAATGCCCGCCATGGTGAGTGTGAAAATGACAAGAAGAATATCGCCCTGTGCAAAAAAGAATATTCCTGACAAAATCATGAAAAACAGGAAGCCTGCCAAATAAAAGCCTTGCGCTTCATTCACGGCAATCCGTTCTTTCTCAAAAAGTTTCAGTACATCATAAAACGGTTGGACAACAGGCGGACCTACCCTGCGCTGCATACGGGCCGCCAGCTTGCGGTCAAGACCGGCAAGGAGCCCTCCCCCGACAGGCGCTAAAAAGAGGTAAAGCAGCGCGTATAAAATATTCATTCCCATTTCATCCACGATACACACCTCCCAGTATAATGGCAAACTGAATGAAAATGCACGCCATACAGAGAGCAAAACCGGACAATTTCATTTTTCTTTCGCCGAACCATTCTTCCATGTACCAGTTCCGAAGTTCTACAGGAATGATATTATCTCCCGCTCCATGATAATTCCGATCGTCTCCCATATTAACCCCGGCAAGAAGAGCCCCTACTTTCCTTTTAGGCTGTCCTTTCCCGTAGCGGGAAGGAAGAATAACAAGAAGCACCACCATAAGCGACATAATAATCAAGTTGCTTTGGGCAATGACATCACGGGTAAACCCGTAGGTAATCCGCAGGTACGGCAGGACACCATAGTTTGAAATCAGAGGGAAAAGGATACAGACAATGATCGTCATCCAGGAAAGTGTCTTCAGGGTAAACCACTCTCCTTTAGTAATCCCCTGCTCCCGTCTTTCCTGCCCGTTCATGACAGACAGGATTTTTCCGAGCCACTTGGCCCAGTAAAATATGGTTGTCGCCGAACCGAAAACTAAAAGAAGAAGCAACATGGGGTGTCCCGCATCAATAAAAGCTTTCATCGCAGCCCATTTAGAAATGAGCATGCCGAAAGGCGCAAGGAACATACCGCTGATACCAATCACCATGCAGAGACACAGATGGGGCATCGCATTGAAAAGTCCGTCAAACCTTTCAATATCGCGACTGCCGAGCTGCTGCTCCGCCGTCCCGACAGAAAGAAACAAGAGCGATTTGGCGACCGCATGGAAGATAACAATCATAATGGCTGTCCATGCCGCCTCATAAGAACCTATACCCGCACAGCAGACGATCAGTCCCAAATTGGAAATTGTGGAATAGGCAAGAACCTTTTTCCCATCGGACTGTGAAATAGCGGCACAGGACGCAAAAAAGAAGGTAATGCCGCCGACAAACATCGCCATCGTTCCCGCATGATTATTTCCAAGGGCGGGACAAAGTTTGATAATCAGAAACACCCCTGCTTTCACCATCGTAGAAGAATGGAGAAGCGCAGAAGTGGGTGTGGGCGCCACCATCGCCCCAAGAAGCCAGCCGGAAAAAGGCATCATCGCCGATTTGGTAAAACCGCAAAGCAGGAGAAGCGCAAGAATAACTGTCACAGGCATTCCCGCCAATGCCAGCCCTACCAGATGGGAAAGCGCCGTACTGTGGTAAGTCAGCCCCATGACGATAATCGCTGCCGCAAAAGCCGCCCCGCCGAGAAGATTCATCCAAAGCGCTTTGAACGAATTATTTACAGCCACACGGGATTCCGTATAGCCGATAAGAAGAAAAGAACAGACGCTGGTGATTTCCCAGAAGGTATACATATATAAAAGATTATTGGAAACAACCAATCCGAACATGGCAGAAAGGAAAAGAAACAGGACGAAGAAGAAAAAATTCCTTCTGTCACGAACATCACGATGTTCCTTTTGAAAGGCCTCCATGTACCCCAGAGAAAAGACAGCGATCAAGCTGCCGATGACACCGGCGATAAGAATCATGATCAGGGTAAAGTTGTCAACAACGATATCGGCATAATAATCAAGCGTCCCATGGCTGACATATTCAAACCATAGAACCGCTCCCAGCTGAATTGCTTCCAAAAGCGCTATCCAATATCGATGAAACCGGACGCAGGTATAATAAAAAACCGCAAGAGCAACGAGGATATCCAGTAATATTGCACCTTGCGCCAGAAAAGAATCTCCCAAACGGAAGACCAACCTATTTCCAAAATAAGTAAACGCCACGAAAAGGGACAACATGGCAATAGCAGCAGCTGAAACTTTCACCACCGCGTCCCGAAGCTTGTCCCCCTGTATAAAAAACAGCAGCCCCGCCGTCAACAGAGGCAAGAACACTAATAATCCCAGTACCCACATCATCCCCACCCCTTTATATAAGAGTATACTATATATATTTAATTGTAATTTATAGATGAATATATTTTATATAGTATAGACAAATTGCCCTGAATTCGCAACACTTTTTTTGATTCTAATCTTATTCTTTTAACCAATGAGCTTACTTGATCCCGGCATATTCAAACAAAAATAAAACCCTCATAAATCAGATTTCAGGTCTAACGTATGGGGGCTTTATATTTTTATAACAGAAATCTTTCCCGGTCCTTATGCCTGAAAAATATCAAGCAGGTCGGACACGCTTTTCTTTCCGAAATGCACTTCGTCATCATTGATGATGAGACAGGGAACGCTCATGATATTATATTTCTCTTTAAGGTTTGGATAGTACTGGAGATCATAGACGTCGGCCGTTACATTTTCATTATCCGCGGCAATACGCTGCGCTGCCGCTACAAGGTCGGGGCACATTGTGCAGGAAAGAGATACGGCAATCTTCACATAGAGAGGCTTGCTGATGCCTTTGATGCGTTTCTGCAGTGCTTCACCCACGTCCTGCCCCGGACCTGCCGCATTGTACATGGCAAGAATAAAGGAATTAAATTCATGTCCGCCGGGTACGCCGTGGAAACGAAGTCCTTTTTCATTTCCTTCCGCGTCACAGATAGAAATGGTATGGTTGTCTTCTTCTCTCGCGGACGGGACAAATTCCGCTTCCACCTTATCAGAAAGAGATGCAAGCTCCATCACCATGCGGCGGTTTTCTTCCGTCATTTGGCTGTCATCCGTATACAGACGGAGACGGATCGGACGGGTAAAGCGGGCAAGTACGGGAGCCAGCGCCTGACGGGTCGCATCATCAAGAAAAGCACCCGCCTCCGCTTTCGGGGCATTTTCCGCTTTGGCAGCTTCCTTCATTTCCCTTTTTACATAAGTTCTCTTGATGCCTAACTTTCTGTAGAGCTGCCCAAGGTATTTTTCCATAGATGTGGCCGCCACGGCTCCATCCGAAACAGCGGTAACCACCTGGCGGAGATTTTTCACGCAGATGTCGCCTGCCGCATAAACGCCATCAATATTCGTTTTCTGATCACGGTCAGTGATGATATACCCCTGGGGATCCAGTTCCACTTTTCCCTTAACCAGTTCGTTTTCCGGCGCATAGCCGACAAAGACAAATACGCCGCAAAAATCATTTTCTGGGGCAGTATAGATTGTTTCTTTCCCGGTCACCCGGTTTCTCAAAACAACTTTACGGATGGCGGAATCGCCTTCCACTCTTACCACTTCAGTGTTGAACATCATTTCTACATTCGGATGTTCTTTCAATTCATCGACTTCCGCATTTTCAATGGAGCAGCGGTCGCGTCTGACGACCATCATGATCTTCTTTCCATACCGGGTGAGGAAGAGTCCCTCTTCCACCGCTGCATATCCCCCACCGATGACAAAAATATCCTTGCCGGAGAAAAATTCGCCGTCGCAGGTCGCGCAGTATGCCACACCGTGTCCTCGGAATTCACTTTCCCCCTCAAATCCGGCCAGCCGGGGATGAGCGCCTGCCGCATAAATGATGCCGGGCGCCTTGAAATCTCCCCGATCGGTATGAACTGTTTTATAGTCGCCGTCCAAATCAAGGCCGGTTGCTTCCGCCGATAAAAACTCGGCTCCGAAATTTTCCGCCTGCTGACGCATCTTACCGGTCAGCTGTTCCCCGTCTGTCATAATAATGCCGGGATAGTTCACCACTTCAGATGTGATAGTGATCTGGCCGCCGACTTTTTCTTTTTCAATAACCAATACGCGGAAACGCGCTCTTGCCATATAAATAGCGGCGGAAAGCCCTGCAGGACCTCCGCCGACCACTATGGCATCATACATTTTTTCCATGATGCCCTCTCTTATTAAAGTTTACCGACAAGATCGAAGGACGGTTTCAATGTCGCCGCCCCCGGTTCCCACTTGGCCGGGCAGACTTCATCGCCATGTTCATAAACAAACTTGGCAGCCCTTACCTTGCGGAGCAGTTCATCAGCATTACGGCCGATATTGCCGGCGCTTATTTCATAAAGAACAACTTCTCCGTCAGGATTGATAACGAAAGTGCCGCGCTCGGTCATGCCGTCAGCTTCAATATATACATCCAGATCTTTTGCAAGCTGTGCCGTCGGATCGCCAATCATCGGATAGGTAACCTTGCCAATTTTTTCCGAAGAGTCATGCCAGGCTTTGTGCACAAAGTGGGTATCGCAGGACACGGAATAAATCTCGCACCCTTCTTTTTTGAAATCGCCATAGAGTCTCTGGAGATCTTCCAGCTCAGTCGGGCAGACAAAAGTAAAATCCGCCGGATAAAAGAAGAGAACACTCCATTTCCCCTGCAGATCCTTATCGGATACCTTGACAAATTCTCCGTTAAGATATGCATCTGCTGTAAATTCGCTTACTTTTTTACCGTTTAAAGACATTTAAAATTCCTCCTTCAAATATTAAAACAGTTTTAACTTGCTTATGTGCTCATTGTATCAACCATATCTAAATATGTCAATATTTAGATTGTCTTTTTCGTATCGATATTTTGCGAAAATAGTATTTCTCTTTTTCTTTTGTAAAATATTTTTCTGCTGTGTTTTCCCTTTTCGTCCTTTCCCTTTATAATAAGAAAAAGAAAGATATTACTAAAATGACAGGAAGGATGCTCATGGGACTCCATTTTATTTTCGGCGCGGCGGGAACAGGCAAAACGCGGCGCTGCTGTGAAGAAATACGCGACTATGTCACCGGTAAAAAAGGGCGCTCCGCCTTTTTCCTCGTGCCTGATCAGGAGACATATACCGCAGAACGTATGCTGGCGGATATTTTCCCGGGCCACGGTTTTATCGATGCCACGGTCTGCGGTTTTTCGCGTCTTGCCTACCGCGTTTTTAATGAGCTCCGCTCCCCTGTGCAAGATGCTCTTTCTCCGTTGGGCCAGCAGATTATCATCAGCCGCATCCTTGCGGAACACAGGAACGAGCTGCAAATGCTCATGAAAATTTCCACTCAGCCTCATTTTGCGGAAAATCTCATGAACCTTTTCCATCAGCTTGATATGTTCTGCATTTCTGAAACGGCGCTCCATGATGCCTCTCTTGCCGAAGAAGGGACACCACTGGGACGCAAACTGGCGGATCTTTCCCTCTTATATAAAAATTACCATGACTACCTCCATACCCGCTTTTCTTATGAAGGCAGTCTTTTTGACCTGCTTGCCGGGGAAATACCGAAATCGGAAATACTCCGCCGATCCCGTATATGGATTGACGGCTTCAACGGTATGACACCCCAAAAGATACGCATCGTATCCGCCCTTATCCACACGGCGGAAGAAGTGACATTCACACTTCCCCTCCCGGACGCAAAAGAAGGATTGTCCAATGAAATATTCGCCCGCCCTGCCAATTTATATGCTCTCCTTTCGGAAAAAGAGCCTCACTTTGATTCCGTCACACTCCCCGAAATGAAACGGTTCCGCTGTCCCCGTCTCCGTTGTCTCGCAGCAGACTATTTCCAAAATGTTCCTTCTCCCTGTCCGCTTCCGAAAGAGACTTCCCCGGTTCCTGAAAAGGGCATCCATATCGTTTCCGCACCGGACAGCCATGCGGAGGCGGACTTCATTTCCCGCCGGATTCTGTCACTTGTCCGCGATAAAAATCTCCGCTGGCGGGATATCCTCGTCCTTCTTCGTTCCGCCGACACTTATACGGACCCGCTGGAAAGAAGCTTTTCACGCTACGGGATTCCGGTCTTTACAGACGAAAAACAGCCCATGAATAACCACCCCCTTGTCATGCTCCTTGACGGGCTTCTCCATTTCATAAAAGCGGAAAGCCGGGGCAAGAACAGGGGATTTACAAGAGAGCATATTTTCCGCATCTTAAAAACGGAAATATTTCCTTCTTTCCCTACGGATATGATAGATAAGCTGGAAAATTACGTTTTGAAATACCATATCCGTTTTTCCACGTGGCAAAAGCCCTGGGCCTTCCGCGATTACCGGAGCATTGATCAGGAACCGGCCCCTCTTTCGGATAAAGAAATTACAAAGCAGAATACCGCCAATACATGGAGAGAAAAGGTCCTTTCCCTTTTGAATCCTTTTCTCGCAGGCTGGAAGGGAGCTCTCTCCGCAGAAGATAAATGCGCCTTTCTTTATCGGTGGTTAACAGAGCAGCAAATCCCTGAAACGCTTTCCGTCTGGGATGAACTGGAATTTGAAAAAACAAAAAAGCGTCCCCATCTCCAGGTTTGGAAAAAAGTGCTTTCTCTTCTTGACGAAATCGTCCATGTCACAGGAAAAGACATCCTCCCCGAAGAGGAACTTTGCGGTATTCTTGCTGATGGTCTTTCCGCCCTTACCTTCTCCATGATTCCTCCCACTCTTGACCATGTGACGGTCACCTCCATGGACAGAGGATACGCGGCAGAAGCGAAAGTGGTCTTCATCCCCGGCGCATTAGAAGGCTCTTTCCCTAAAAAAATTGATGACTCAGGATTTTTCACGGAAACGGAAAAACAGGTCCTTCTGAAATCCGCCCGCATCAATCTTGGAAACAACCTGATGGAGCTGGTACAGGAAGAACAATTTTATACGTATCTCGCCCTGACACGGGCATCGGACACACTCTATCTGTCGTACCCCGCCGCTGCTGCCGACGGAAGCGCCGCAGAACCGTCCTTCCTGCTGGAGCGGTTGAAAGCCCTCGGCTATTATACGGAAAACATGGAAATACTCCCGCCCTCTCCCCATCATGACGACCCCTCGTTTTTTGCCAACCCCAACCAGGCCCTGTCCCTCCTTCCCGAAATACTCCGTGAAGGCCGTCCCTCACCGGTGAGCAACTGGGCAGCGCTTAAAGACTGGGCAGAAGGAAATGAATACAGAGAGCTCATGGAAAGTAAACTGGCAGGGCTCCGGTATCAAAATACCGCCGCCCGTCTGCCAAAAATGCTTGCGCGCAAACTTTTCATGAAAGGAGGACGCTTTTACGGTTCCGTCACAAAACTGCAAAATTACAGAAGCTGTCCCTACCAGTACTTCCTCCGCTACGGAATTGGCGTAGAAGAGCGGAATACAGGCGAAGCGGATTATTTGGACTATGGCAATTATCTCCACGCGGGGCTCCACCAATTCGGCGAAGTCCTGAAATCGCAGAACCGCCAGTGGCGGCAGACGACGGATGAAGAAATTGAAAAGATTTCCGAAGACATCACGGAAAAAATCACGCCGCGCATCAAAGCGGATGCCTTTTCCTCGGATCAGTCGGCAAAGTATACCCGCCGCGTTCTGGATCAGACCTTCCGGCGGGCACTTCAAAGATTCCGTCAATGGAGCCGGCAGAGCGGTTTCGACACGCTGGATATGGAAAAAGAATTTTATCTCCGTATTTCCGCAAGTCCCACTGACAGCTTTACCCTTACAGGGAAAATAGACCGTGTAGATACAGACGGCAGGTACGCCGCAGTCTGCGACTACAAGACAGGCTCGCCGAAGCTCTCCCTGAATGAAATCATGGAAGGTCTCTCTCTCCAGCTTATTACCTACCTGCTGGCGCTTTCAAAAACAAAGGATACGAAAGATCTGCTTCCTGCCGCCATGATGTATATCTATCTCCACGGGCGGCCGAAATCCATAAGCGTACCGCCCAACGGAATTCCCCACGCCAAAGAAAAGGAAAACACCAACGGTATTTTCTTAAATGACCCGGATGTGCTCCGCACGCTTGACTCCCAGTCAGGCACAGACGACGGATTTATCGGTGTTTCTTATGTAAAAGACGGCAGTGTAAAGAAAACCTCTCCCGTCCTTACGGCAGAGGAGTTTGAAGCACTGAAAGCACTGACGGAAAAAATACTGATCAGGCTGTACAGCCGCCTTGAAAGCGGGGAAATTGCCATCCATCCCGTCAAGAACGGAACGCTGTCGCCCTGCTCATACTGTCCCTATCGGAGTATCTGCCGCTTTGATCCTGCACTGCCTGAAAACAGTTTTGATTACATTTCCAAAGTTTCTGACAAAACGATCCGGGAAAAACTGGACGAGGAAATGAAAAGGACCGGAAAGGAGAACCTATGAGTCAAATGACATGGACAACCGCGCAGCAGGCAGCTATTGACGCCCGCGGACAGAACCTCCTCCTTTCCGCCGCCGCCGGAAGCGGTAAGACGGCGGTACTCACGGAGCGTATCAAAAAACTGATTACCGATATGGATGATCCTGCCGACATTACGGAACTTCTGGTTCTTACATTCACCCGCGCGTCGGCAGGGGAAATGAAAACCCGCATTTCTTCAGGCATCGCAAAGGCCCTTTCGGAAGCGGAGCAGGAGCAGAATACGCCTCTCGTCCGCCACTTATCCCGCCAGCTCGCGCTGATGTCAAGCGCACAGATTTCCACACTTGATTCATTTTTCCAGACCCTAATCCGCCGGTATTTTTACCTGATCGACCTCGATCCGAACACGAAAATGCTGACAGACAGCAATGAAATATACGCCCTGGAGCAGGACGTGCTTTCAGAAGTCCTTGAAACGTACTATGAAAGGGGTGAACCCGCCTTCCTTGACTGTGCGGATCTGCTTTCCGGCGGGTTTGAGGACAGCGGTTTTAAAGATACCATCCTTTCCCTCTATCACTTTTCCTGTTCCATGCCTTTCCCGGAAGACTGGCTCGGCAGCCTTTCCCGTCCTTACGGCGAAAACGGCGCAGCTGCCTTAAGCGATCTTCCATGGACAAAAGGCATTCTTGAAGATTTCCGGCGCCGTTCCCAGAGCTGGGCTGATTCCTACCGCCAGATTTTCACTTTTCTGGAAAACGAACCGGCCCTCGCGCCGTATGCGGAAACGCTGTCTGATGAATTTGACGCCTTCACCATCCTCTCAAAAGCAGAAACATGGGATGAATGGTACCAAGACGCGCCGAATATTTCTTTTGCCAAACTAAAAGCGGTGAAGAAATCCTCTTCTGAAGATCCTATCCGCTTTGAAGAAATAAAAAACAATGTCCAGGCAATTCGAAACAGTGTGAAAAAAGAAGTTTCCGAAAAGCTCATCCCTTTCTTTGCAATCCCGGAGGAGCAATGGCTCCATGACGTTATCCGGATGTATCCCATCGTCCGTGCCCTGTCGGATGTAGCCATTGCTTTTTCCCGTGCTTATGCCAACCGCAAAAAGCAGGAAGGCCTTATGGAATTCACCGACATGGAACATTACGTCTTAGACATCCTTGTAGACAAAACTGCGGAAGGATTCACACCGGAGCGGGCAGGAGAATTCCCGTCATCGGCGGCACGGGAGCTGCAAAAAAAATATAAAGAGATCATGATTGATGAATACCAGGACACCAATGATGTGCAGGAACTGATCGCCACGCTTCTCTCCAATGGCAGGAACCGTTTCATGGTAGGCGATGTCAAGCAGTCCATCTATCGTTTCCGCCAGGCTGACCCTATCATTTTCCAAAAGAAATACAGAACTTTTTCCTCTGATGAAAATGCGGAAGACAGGCGCATCGATCTCAACCGGAACTTCCGCAGTGACTCCGCGATTCTCGCGTCAATCAATTATATTTTCCGCCAGCTTATGAGTGAAAAGCTGCTGGAGCTCGATTACGGCGATCGAGAAGCGCTTTATCCGGGGCGCCATGAAGACCCCCGTCCCGCTGCCTACGCAGGCGGTGCAGTCGAAGTGGAATTTATTGATAAAGTAACCGATGAAAATACTGTTCCCATGGATGAGTCCGTCAATGATATCACGAGCATCACCTTTGAAGGCCGGCTCATTGCCAAAAAGATCCGCGCCCTTATGGAAGAAAAGCGGCAGGTCATGAACAAAGACGGCACCTTCCGTTCCATAGATTACAGCGATATCGTCATCCTCCTCCGCAGTATCGATAAAAAAGCGCCTGCGCTCCTCAAAGTATTGAACGAGGAACATATTCCTGCCACCGCTGATAAAGATGATGATTTTATCCGCTCCATGGAAGTGCAGATCCTTTGGTCGCTCCTGAAAATTTTAGACAACCCGCGGCAGGACTTGCCTCTTCTTGCGGTGCTCCGCTCTTTTCTTGCGGGACTTGACGAAGAAGATTTCGCCCGTCTCCGCCTTGCCCTCGCGCCGGAGGAAGATTCTCTCTGGGATATTCTCCCGCGAGCCAAAGGAATTATCCCCGAAGAAAAAGCCCTCCGTCTTTCCCGTTTCCTTTTACTTTATGAAACGTGGAGGAAAGAGGCACGAAAAGACGGCGTCGCCCCCCTTCTCCGCAGAATCATTGAGGATACGGACTATCTGTCATGGGTGGCGGGACTGCCTAACGGAACCGCCGGCAAATCCCATGTCCTTTCCTTCTATGAACTGGCAAAGACAAGAGACTCCGCTACGGTAAACGGCCTCTTTTCCTTCCTGGAATATTTACGGCGGGCGCAGAAAGATTTTAAGACAATTTCCACGTCTGCCAAAGGGAATGCCGTACAGATCATGTCCATCCACAAAAGCAAGGGGCTTGAATTCCCCGTTGTTTTTCTGGCGGACGCGGCAAAGTCTTTCAATGTGAAAGATCTGGATCGGACCGTTATCTTTCATCGGGAAATGGGACTCGGTATCCATTACTTTGATAAAGAACATATGGCACACTGGCCGTCTCTTTACTGGATGGCGATCCGTACCGCCGCCGGCCGTGAAGCCCAGGCGGAAGAAGCGCGCCTTCTCTATGTCGCCATGACACGAGCGCGGGATTTGCTCTGTATCACCGCTTTCAGAAAAAACTTTATTCCTTATATTTCTTCCTGTCTGACCCCGCTTTCCTCCCTGACGGAAGCGGAAAGCCGCCTGCCAGCCCATATAACGGCCGGCGGGAAATCTTACCTTTCCTGGATTCTTCCGGCTACCGCCCGCCACAGAAGCGCTGCCCGCCTGTGGGACATGACGGGAAAGATCCCCTCTTATCTGGCCCCTGACATAAACGACAGCCCATCTGCGTTTCGTTTCACCATCACACCGTGGCAGGAACTGCTCACCGTGGAAGAGCTGCGGACAGAAGAAATGAACGGAGAAATGAACTTCGAAGAATGGGAAGAGAAAAAGAAACAAAAAGAAGCAAAAGATATTGACAACATAAAAGCTTTTCTTACGGCTCCCGCTTCAGACGTGCCGGATTGGATGGAAAAGCAGCTGCGCTGGCAGTACAGTTTCAATGGAGCCGTTCAAACGCCTGCCAAGCTCACCGCTACCGCCGCGGTTGCCCTGAAAGAGCAGCAGGAATCCGGCGCTGAAGGCATAGAACCCTTTTCATCGGAAACGCTGGCTCCTGCCATGGAAAGCATTCCTTCCGGCGAAGAGTCCTCCCTTTTGCCGGGCTATGAAGACCCGCCCGCATTCCTTGCAGAAACTCCTGCCTTCACGGGTACATCTTACGGCACCCTCATGCATAAAGCCATGGAACTCATAGATCTCACCAAACCGTATGACGGCATTTCAGATCTTAGGAAAGAAGTGGAACGCATTTATGAAGAAAAAGGTTTTACGGAAGAAGAAAAGCACGTCCTGCTCCAAGATTCAAAGTACCGCGCGCCGCTTCGTGACATTCAGCGCTTCACGGAAAGCCCCTTGGGACACGCTATGAAAAAAGCCTCGGTAATCCGGAAAGAAATGCCTTTCTCCCTTCTTCTTCCGGCGAAACGTTTCTACCCGGGCTGCGAAGAAGGAGAAAAAGTTTTCATGCAGGGCATCATGGACTGCCTCATTGAGCGTGACGGCCACATCGTCATCATTGACTATAAAACGGATCGTACCGACTCCGTTGAAGAACTGCAAAGCCATTACAGAACCCAGCTTCTCGTCTATAAAGACGCGGCACAGCAGCTTCTCGGCAAGCCGGTCATCGGCGCATACCTGTGGTCTTTCCACTGGGGACAGATGATTGCCATCAAATGATATTTCAAAAAAGAATATTTCCAAATAACGAAACTGCCCCTATAAGTCAGATCCGAAAAATTCGGCTTATAGAGGCAGTTTCATTCCTATTATATTTTCTTTTTGCTTTTAGGTACAGGGAGTTCATCAAACATCGCCTTGAATAATCCCGTTAAATACTTCTGATCATCTGCATGATCCACCAGTAACATTTTCCCCGCGCCTTCATAAGGCAGCGCATACTCCGCATCCGGCATATACCGTACTGCTGATTTTACAGATTTTACAAGCAGCCTGTCATCATATATCCCTCCAACAATTTTGCCCTTGTAGTACAGAATATATTCTCCCATCATGGCCCTGCAGCTTACATCCTCCAAATCAGACAACTGTGCCAAAATAAAATTTAAATATTCTTTACTCGATGCCATATCATCCCTCCTTCATTTCTATCCAGCAGGAAACACCTTTCCCTTTATACAAATTTATCCGTCTGCTTATACTCTCATATGCTTTTTACAATCACCGCACCACATCAATTTCCGGACGGCGGTCCCTGAATACATGGATGGTATCCCTGATTTGTTGAAGTATATCCGTATCTATCTCCCCGAAAGCAATCCCTTCTTCCGTTCCCAGACGACAGACGTCATTCCCCCAGGGATCGAGAAGCACCGAGTTTCCCGCGTACTCCGTTCTCCCTGAAATTCCGCCCTGGTTGACGGCACACAGGTAAACCTGGTTTTCCACCGCTCTTGCCTGTCCCAAAAGCGTCCAATGGAAAAGACGCGCCTTCGGCCAGGCGGCAGGGACAAAAAATAAATCCGTTTTCCCTTCCAGGACAGAACGGCGCACAAGCTCGGGAAAGCGGATATCATAACAAATGACCATGGAACAGGAAATATCATCCAACGCAAAGGAAACCGCATGATCACCGCCTTTGAAATACATCGGTTCATGGGCATAGGAAAACCCGTGAACTTTATCGTATTCAGCAATTTTCCGTCCTTCCCTGTCAAAAACGAAAGAACGGTTATATACATCGTCCCCACAAAGAACAGCTGCCGAACCGCCTGCGACATTCACATGGTGTTTTTTTGCGAAAGAAGACAAGAAAGCTTCCGTCCGCTTTCCACCTTCATCAGCAATTGATTTCAGTTTGCGGGAAATATAAAACCCCGTGTTCCACGTTTCAGGAAGGACAAGAATATCCGGATTTCCCTCCATCGCCTGTTCCATCAATTCTTCCGCATGGCGGTAATTCGTTTCCACACCGGCAAGAACCGCCTGCATTTGTATAAGGGCTATTTTCTTTTTCATAATGTCTCCTTACGCTGCTGCATTTCTATTTCTTCATTATAAATAAAACAAAAACAAAATAAAACCGCCTGTTTCAAAGAACAAACGGTCTTATAAGCCAAAATTTATTTTTAGAAAGAGTATCGCGCAGAAAGGGTAAATGTCCTCCCGTCACCCGCATAATACTTATCAGAGGCGGATTCCTGATCATAGTATTCCCTGTCAAGGATGTTGTAAATGCTGAACTGGACAGAAAGATTTTTGTTCACCGCATAAGCGGTATCCATGTTCAAAAGGAAGTAGGCATCACGGGATTTGAATTTGCCGCTTTTCCAGCCCGGCTCATTCCTTGCGGAAACGAACATACTGTCCACATTCACGGTCCATGGATGATTTGTGTACGTCACACCGGAATGGAAAAGGTGGCGGGGAATTTCATAATCTCTTCCCATGGCATAACCATTATCCGCATCGGCCACTTTGCCAAGCTGCCAGGTATAGTTGGCATAAACCGACCACAGGCTGCTGAATTTATGGGTGACGGACAGTTCCGCCCCATGGGTCCTTGCCTCTCCTACATTTTTATATGTCTTTATATCAGCACCTTTAGCAGTTTTTCCGATAGTAACGAGGTCAATGTAGTCCTTTGTCCTCGCATAGAACAGGTCTGCGGAAATTTTTGTTTTTCCCAAATCTTTTTTGATTCCCAGCTCCCAATTTGTCGTCGTTTCGGGTTTCAAAGACGGATTCGGCTCATAACGGCCGCCATAGGACGGTTCCGCATACCGGTAGAGCTGGTAGAGAAGGGGCGGCGCAAACGATTTTCCAAAAGACAAGTACAGATTGGTATGATCATCCAACGCATAACTGGCAGACAGCTTGGGCGAGAACTGGTGATAGGAATCAGATTCCAGTCTTGTCGGCGCCTTTCCTCTGTAATAATTATAACCGCCATATTTTTCATAATAGTCGTACCGTCCGCCGATGTACGCTGCCCAGCGGCTGCTGAGTTTCCATTTGTCCTGAATATATAAAGCCCAGGACTTCGCCTTGCCGCCGAGCCATTGGTCATCTTTATTTCCTCTCACGGCACTGTCCCATGATTTCCAGTCGGAAACAGTCTTCCAAATGGTTTCATCAAACCGATCCTTCCCGTAAGAACCGCCGAAAAGAATGGTATGGCTGCCTGCGGTCCAGCGTTTATTCAAATCAAAATCCCACGATTTTGAAGGATAGGATGTCTTGCTGCCGGCACCGTCAAAAGTGCGGCTTGCCTTGACCGTCTTATCAGGCGTAATGTATCCGCTTTTTGTGTAGTCGGTCATGCCGAAATGGGCATGGATTTTATCCTTCTGATCATTGTAGGTAAGACTGTGCATGTCATAGACGCGCCAACCCCTGTTGCCGAAAAACGTGGACGCCGGTACGCCTGACGGTTTGCTGAAACCCGCAGACAGGTACGAATGGGGATCCGTATATTTCCATGTATAGTTGGAATGGGTGAATTTATAAGTGAGCTTTCTGTCTTCCGTGAAATCATAGCCCAGATTGAAGCCATAGCTTTCGGACATGACTTCCTTCATCCCCCGGTCGCCGATGATGTATTCTTTCCCGTCAGCAGTCGTGTCCAGAGAAGAAGTATCCACGCCGGTAAAATTATTTTTCCCCTTGCTATTCTTTATGGCATGAGAGGAGAGGTACGAACGCCAGCCGTCGGTCATTTTATTTTCATAGAAGACACCCCAGTTCAATCGATCCTTCCGTCCGCTTGCCATGTAACTCTGCTTCACCGTGTTGTGGCTGCCGTAGCCCAAGTTTACAGCACCGTGGACGCCATTTTTTTTCGCCGATTTCGTCATGATATTGATGACGCCGCCCACTGCGCGTCCGCCGTAAAGAGCAGACTGGCCGCCGCTGACGACTTCAATCTTACGAATATTTTCAACAGGAATCATATTCCAGTCCACTGTGCTGTTCCAGGCGGTATTCATCTGCTGTCCGTCGACGAGAACAAGGATATTCTTGGAATTATACCCGCGGAGGTTCACGCTGCCTTCCACCGTAGTATCTACATGTACACCGGTCGCCAAAGCAACGGCCTGTGCCGCATTCTGCACATTGCGGTCCTTAATTTCCTTTTCTGTCACGATCTGTACATTCGCAGGAACATCCTTTGTCGTTTCTGCCTGCCGGGTCGCCGTGACAGTGAGCCCCTTCAGTTCATACACCGGCACAGGCGCCGCACTTGCGCTTACACCGCCCGCGGCTGCCAATACAGCCAACATCATTCCATACTTTTTACTTTTCATCTCTTTATCTCCTTTACTTTTGCTGACAGGATTCTTAGATATAAAATAGCACAGCAGCACCTGATTGTTAATACTTAATAAATAATCAGGCATAAAATATATTTATTTCACGTCACGCAGTTTACACACCGTTATCTTCCGTGGCAAACGTATTTATTCTTTTGCACGCTCTTTTTTCAAGCCGCCATCGGCGTAAGGGATATAGATGGAAAGGATCCCAAAAATGGCCAGAAGCCAACAATACCACATATGGGGAATGATTTCCATCGCATTTATAACAGCACCATTTTTAGATGCCAGCGCAGAAGCGGTCAGAAGCTGGGCACCATAGGGAATAATTCCCTGAAACACACAGGAAAAAATATCCAAAAGCGACGCACTTCTGCGGGAGTCTATCCCATATTCATTGCTGATATCTTTTGCCACACCGCCGCTGATAATGATTGCCACCGTATTATTGGCTGTAGCACAGTCCGTCAGGGACACGAGCGCCGCGATGCCCAGCTGGGCGGATTTATTCCCTTTGATCATTTTGCGCAGTTTGGAAATAAGCCATTCGATACCGCCATAGTAAGCGATCATTTCCGAAATACCGCCGCAGAAAAGAGCAAGGAAAAAGGCTTCCCCCATCCCCATAAAGCCGTTCCAGATATTCTGTGCGAAAGTAATAACCGTAAGCTCCGCCGATGCCATGCCGATAAATCCGGCAAGGAATATTCCTGCAGTGAGTACGAGGAATACATTTGCCCCAAGGAGCGCCAGTCCAAGAACGGCAATATAAGGAAATACTTTAAGCAGGCTGTAATCAAGCTCCTGCAAATCAGCTGCCGCTGACGGCTGGCCGATAACAAGGAGAAGAAAAATCGTGAGAACTGCCGCCGGAAGGGCAATTCTGAAGTTCATTTTAAATTTATCTTTCAATTCACAGCCCTGCGTCCGTGTCGCTGCAATCGTGGTATCAGAAATCATGGATAAATTATCTCCGAACATAGCGCCGCCCACACAGGCCGCCACCATGAGCGCTTCAGAAATTCCGCTCTTCACGGAAATTCCCGCTGCAATGGGCACGATGGCCGCAATGGTTCCCATAGAAGTCCCCGTGGCCGTACCCATAAACGCAGAAATAATGAAAATGCCTGCCGTCAGGTATTGGGCAGGAACAAAACTGATCCCCAGATTTACTGTTGCGTCACGGCCGCCCATAGCGGCTGCCACGGCGGAAAATGCACCGGCAAGGATGTAGATCATGAGCATGGTCATGACATTTTCGTTGCCCGCACCTCGTGAGAAAATGCCGAATTTTACCTGGAGTGTTTCATCTCCCATAAAGAAAGCGGAAAGAACCGCAATAAACATGGCTGTCACCGATGGAAACTGGTAAAATGCCATTTCTACGCCATGAATCTGAAAATAAATCCCCGCGCCGAGATAAATGACGATAAAAATTAAAAAAGGCAGAAGAGAGAGCGCTCCTTCCTTTTTGTGCCGATACCCCATCCGAAAATCCCCCTTTACGTTTTCACCCATTATAACAAGATTTGCCCTAAAATAAAAACAGCTTGAAGCCTTTCGTCCAAAGCTGTATCGATAACAAAATATTTCTTCCGGTCTGCTACAGCAGCACCATTTTCAATCCGATGGAAATGAGAATAATTCCGCCGAGGACAGCAGCTTTATCCGCCAGCCTCACTCCGAATTTCCTGCCAATCATCACGCCAGCCACACAAACCGCAAATGTTACTGCCGCAATAATGAGAGCACAGACAAATGCGGCCGCCAAGTCCATTTGCTCATTGGTAAACCCTACGGAAAGCGCATCAATGGAAGTCGCGACGCCTTGCAGCAAAAGCGCTTTTTTCCCCACGCCGGCCCGGATATGTCCCGCATCACCGGAAAATCCTTCTTTCACCATGCTTACGCCGATAAAGCAAAGAAGAAAACAGGCAATCCATGGGATATAGGACGCAAAGAATTGGAATACCTCCACAATGATATGCACACAGATCCATCCCGCCATAGGCATAAGCCACTGGAAAAATGCAAAAATGCCCGCCATAAAACTGATTTTTTTCCATCCCATGCCCGGTTCATGAAAACCGTTCGCCAGAGAAACAGAAAAAGCATCCATCGCAAGACCAGCACCGAGGAGCACGCTGCTCAGCAGAAATACAAAGTCCATATTTTCTCTCTTTCGGAAAATAAAAAACCGGAACGCTATGCCCGGTAAATTTCCTAATCAGAGATCCCGCGCATAGCTTTTGCTAAACACGTGAGTCTCGCATTTTAAAGTAGAGCCAGACCATAAGGTCAGCATGTTGACTTACTGCACAGGATGCTTGCTACTCCCCCACTTATTGAGAATAATATCATCAAGTCTGCTGTCTGTCAAGTAAAATAATCAGTATTCATCGCGTTTCCAATACTTGAAATACATTATCATTTAGAAATTTTTATTTCGTTTCATCTAAATATCTTTTTAGCTCTGCCGTTATTGTGCGCAGTCCTCTGACACCCGGTACGCCCCGCTTTCTCATCTCAGAAAGGGGACAGAATGACCGGTCATAGGTTTTATTCCGCCTGATACGCATACAGTACCGTTCCCGTTTCTTATCTTCTTTTCGGCAGGGAATATCGACTTCCACCGCTTCACAGCGGTACAGGATAGCAGAATAAGGCGCCGCCATATACATGTACACTGTGTCTCCTTCCTCGATATGTCCCGCCTGCTTCCATTCCACAACATCCGTCTTCCGGAATGCGGAAACGATGTCATAGTAATACGGATTGGCAGGTATGATCCATGTATGGGGCACGGTGTCCTGTTTTGATCCGCTCTTCTTTTTCTTCGTCAATCGGTAACTTGCATCCAGCAATTCCATAATCTGTCCATCCGACAGTGTATCGTCCAGAATCAGACTCACCCAGCTCTTTTTACTCATATGCCAGGCGGGATAAATACCTGCTGTTCCGCAGAGCCTTTTTCCCTCTTCCGGCGGAATTTTCACATTGATCGCTTCTATAACCGCCCCGTCTTTTCCACCATCCAGTTTATTTTTCGGAATTGCCACAATGATTCCGTACCATTTTTTATTTTCATGATTTCTGAATACGCCATATCCGGGATATTTTTTCCACGGAAAATCCGGACGGTCGCCGTACCGCATCCTAATCATCTCCGCAATCCGCTCCGACTGGTCAAAAAGAAAAAGTCTGTCAGTAAAACATCCGGCGCCTATCGTTTCCAATATTTCCACATAACGGGCCCTGACCGTATTCACAAAGGCCCCCGTCTGATACGCCACATGGACGGGAAGATACTCCTCTCCCGCCGCCGTATCGAAAACGCGTCCGAAAACGTTCCCTTCAAGGCTGATAGAAATGTCCGCCCTGAAATCTCCATCCATAAATAATTGGGAATAATGGTACCCTTCTTTGTCCTTATGAAAACCGAACTCCGCCAGTTTCTCGAAATCCGGTCTTTTCCGTTCAAATACTTTTGCTTCCAACCCCATATCTTTCTCCTTGAAAATATGTTTTCTGTAATTACACGCAGAGAGCCGTCCGTAAAAAAGAGATTCCCGAAAGAATCTCCTGATCACACTATTCCCTTTTCGCCGGTTTAATCCCTTTCTCATAACCGGAGAAATCTTCCTTTATCCATGCCAAAAACTCTTTACATTCCGCCTTGAACGCAGGAGAAGGTTTCAATGCCAGGGCGCATCGGAACTCTTTTTCCGCACGCCGGCTTAAATTCTCCGCTTTTTTTACATCTTCCTCCTGCTCCGCGCAGTAATACAGGGCAAACCCGAGCCGGTAATGCCATTCATAGTTTTCCCTATTCCGCTCCATGCGTTCTTCCAGAATTTCCAGCGCCTTTTCATACTGCTCCGTATTATTATAAGCCACGGCCAGCTCACCCATCAGGAGATCCGTCTGTTCTTCTTTAGGAAGAGAGGTAATGGCCTTTATGACTTTCTGCGGTTCGTCATTTACGTACCATTCTCCAATCTGTTCCAGAAACGGCCGGTTCTTATCAAAATAAGCCTCCTCTTCCGGTGTATACTCCTCCTCCGCTTCACAGCAGATATACTCCATGACCATCCGGCAGAGATTTCCCGCCCTGTCGTAACCAAAGTACACGGGATAGCAGCCGTCTCCGAATCCGCTCTGTATCATGGGAAGCCGGTATGAAGTCCCCGGTATCGTGAAATTGATCCAGTCGCCCCCTTCTCTCTGGAACCGGGGCGCTGCTTCATAGCTCTTTGCAAATATATCTGCAAAGAAATCATCATATATATTTCCTTCCGGATTCTTTTCATACCAGTCACTTTCAAATTTGCAATAAGCGTCCCTTACTTTGACATCTGCCACAGTCGCCAGCCCTGCATCGACAGCGAATCCGATATAATCAAAATTTTCCCAATCAGACAAATCTTCTGTACCGGTCAGCGCCAATTCATAGTAAGCCGCTTCTTCCTCAGCGAAACGGATCCGTGTGGCAATGTAGCGGAAATTTCCTTCTTCCATTTCTGCCGCCAGTGTTTCCAGCATGAACGTTCCGACAGGAACTTTCTCCCTGTACGGCACAGTGTTTTTATCCAGATACACAAGAGGGTCGCATACAATGATCTTCCCTGTAGGGAAAGTTACGGTTCCCATGGAAAATAAAAACAGTTTCTTACCCTGAAACTCACTTTTTGCAAACAACTCTTCATAATCGACAGCAGGCGCCAGCATTCCTTCCTTCTTTAATTTTTCATATGCTTTTACCCATTTTTCTTCATCCGACATCCCTATCCCGCCTTTCCGATATCATCTTTATTATATGATTTAATTCTATCATTCTCTTTTCTCGAATGTCCACGCCTGCAAAAAAGAGCCTCCCGAAGGAGACCCTTTTCATCAAAAGTAAGAACTATCCCTTAAAATATTTCACGCCTGCTTCCAGCAAAGGCTGGAATTTATTGCCGTAAATATTTTTCGCGATATTCGCGCCGTTTCTTTCCGTATGCCCCATCTTTCCCAGAACTCTGCCGTCAGGACTGGTAATGCCCTCAATGGACCAATTTGACCCGTTCAGGTTGTACCGGCTGTCATAAGTCGGGTGGCCTTCACTGTCTGTATAAAGTGTTGCTACCTGTCCATTGGCAATAAGCGCTCTGATCTGTTCATCAGACGCAATGAAGCGCCCTTCCCCATGGCTTACGGGAATACTGTGCAGATCCCCCGGACGGCACAAAGACAGCCATGGAGATTTTGTAGAAACCACTTTTGTCGTTACATAATGGGACAGATGGCGTCCGATGGTATTGAATGTCAGCGTCGGCGCCTCTTCTGTCAACGGCTTAAATTCACCGTATGGAACGAGTCCCAGTTTGATCAGAGCCTGGAATCCGTTGCAGATACCGAGAACCAATCCGTCTCTTATATGGAGAAGTTCTTCCATGGCCTCCATGAGTTTTGCATTGCGGAATACGGCCGCAATAAACTTGCCGCTTCCATCCGGTTCATCCCCTGCGGAAAAGCCGCCGGGAAACATGACGATCTGTGATCTGGAAATACGTCTTGCCATTTCTTCCACGGATTCTTTCAGTTCCGCCGCATCTCTGTTTCTCATGATGAAGATGTCTGTATCAGCGCCTGCCCGTTCAAAGGCTCTCGCACTGTCCACTTCGCAGTTGGTACCCGGCATCGTGGGAATAAATACTTTCGGTCTTGTAATGGCGGTTTTCACGGCAAAACGGAATTTCGGTTCCATTTCATCAATGACCGGAATATTTCCCGTAAGATCTTCCGCACGCCTTGGGAAAATAGGATCCAACGTCTTCTCATACGCACGAAGAAGGTCTTCCAGAGAAATTTCCGTATCCGCTATTTTCATCACCTCTCCGCCGATGGTGCCGAGAATTCTCGTGTGCGGCTGCTTTGCGTACTCTTCTGCCAGTTCCGGCGCAGTTTCCACAATGATCGCCCCATAGAAGTTCCCGAAATACTTCGGCAGAGGCAAAGTCCCCGTCGTGAAGTCCACCCCCAGCTTATTGCCGAAAGCCATCTCCGCGGCAGTCACAGCGACACCGCCGTGTCCTACGGCTTTCATGGCCGCAATATTTCCTTTCTTCACTTCCTGATACAGGAAATCGGCATGCAGTTTAAATACGTCAAGGTTCGGCATTCCCGTCTCATCTTTGGGCATCCCGAAAAGCATGAGGGTATTTCCTTTCTGTTTCAACTCCTGGCTGACCGCTTCAGAAGCCTTTCCGGGAGCAACAGCAAAGGAAACAAGCGTCGGCGGTACATGAAGATCATTAAACGTACCGCTCATGGAATCTTTTCCCCCGATGGCACCAAGACCGAGAGCTGCCTGCATATGGAATGCACCAAGAAGAGCAGCAGCAGGTTTTCCCCAGCTTGTCCTGTCTGTCAGTTTTTCAAAATATTCCTGGAGCGTAAGGTATGCCCTGCGCCAATCCGCCCCCATCGCCACGAGGCGTGTCACGGAAAGAAGAACTGCATATACGGCGCCATGGAAAGGGCTCCATTCCGCCAGATCCGGATCAAAACCGTGTGCCATGAAGCTTGCGCTGTCTGTCTGGCCCCGTCGTACAGGAAATTTAGCCGCCATTCCGTCAGCAGGCGTCTTCTGGTACCTGCCTCCAAAAGGCATAAGAACCGTCCCCGCTCCGACAGTAGAATCAAAACGTTCCACAAGTCCCTGCTGGGACGCATTATTCAGGTCACCCATGGCTTCTAACCACATCGCACGGATATCTTTGATTTCAGGACGGACAAAAAAACCTTCTTCATCCGGTTTGGCAATATATACATCTTTTCTTTGGGACGCTCCGTTTGTATTAAGGAAGGCACGGGAAATATCAACGATCTTATCGCCCCGCCAGGTCATGACAAGCCGGCCGCTGTCATTCACATCGGCAATGACTGTCGCTTCCAGATTTTCTTCCGCTGCATAGGAAATAAAACGATCGGCGTCTTCTTTCCTGACAACCACCGCCATCCTTTCCTGTGATTCGGAAATCGCCAGTTCCGTACCGTCAAGGCCTTCATATTTCTTCGGCATGCTGTCCAAGTTGATGGAAAGACCGTCTGTCAGTTCCCCTACCGCCACGGATACGCCGCCCGCGCCAAAGTCGTTGCACCGCTTGATCAGACGGGTCACTTCGCCGCGGCGGAAAAGGCACTGGATTTTTCTCTCCGTCAGCGGATTGCCTTTCTGCACTTCCGCACCGCAGGTTTCGATAGATTCCGTATTCAGTTCTTTGGATGAGCCTGTCGCGCCGCCCATACCGTCACGGCCTGTCCTGCCGCCCACAAGGATGACCACATCACCGGCCTGCGGCCGTTCACGAATGACATGGCTTTCCGGAGCCGCCGCTATAACAGCGCCGATTTCCATGCGTTTTGCCATGAATCCGGGGTGATAATATTCTTTCACTTCCCCTGTGGCAAGGCCAATCTGATTTCCGTAAGAGCTATACCCTTTCGCCGCTTCCACAACGATTTTCTTCTGCGGTAATTTGCCCGTAAGTGTTTCGGAAAGCGGTGTGTGCGGATCCGCAGCGCCAGTGACACGCATCGCCTGGTATACATAAGAACGTCCGGACAGCGGGTCTCTGATGCAGCCGCCGAGACAGGTCGCCGCACCGCCGAAAGGTTCGATTTCCGTAGGATGGTTATGCGTTTCATTCTTAAAGAGAAGGAGCCAGTCTTCTTCTCCATCGACAGTGTCAATCGTCACTTTGATTGTACACGCATTGATTTCTTCGGAAGAGTCCAGATTTTCCAGGCGGCCTTCTTTGCGAAGCGCCTTCACGGCCACCGTCGCCATATCCATGAGTGTCACAGGACGGCCGGTCTTTTCCCCGTACACGCAAAGACGGCTATCTGCGTACTCATTCCATGCCTCTTTGATCGGTTTGGTGAAAATGCCGTCTTCAATTCCTACTTCGGTAAGTTCCGTGGAAAACGTGGTATGACGGCAGTGATCGGACCAGTAAGTATCAAGTACACGGATCTCAGTGACTGTCGGATCGCGCTTTTCTTCCGTCCTGAAATATTCACGAATCATAGCCAGATCATCATGGCTCATGGCAAGTCCCATGTCTTTAATCAGTCTGTCGATCCCGGCATCATCCAATTCACGGACACCCTCTACAACCGCTACAGGCTTCGGCTCTTCAACCGGCAGATCCAGGGTTTCCGCTTCTTCCAGAGATGCTTCTCTTGATTCCACAGGATTTACGAGAAATTTCAAAATTTTTTCCCGATCTCCGTCTGTAAAATCACCATGGAAAACATACACCAGAGCACACCGTACACGGGCACCGTCACGGCCTGTAACAATAGCGAGGCACTGTTCTGCCGAGTCCGCCCGCTGATCATACTGGCCGGGAAGGAATTCCACGGCAATCACCATATCCCCTTTCGGTAATTCCGCCTGCACGGAGTCTACCGGCGGTTCGGAGAAAACGGTCGCCACAGCCTTTTCATAATCGTCACCACTCAGATGATCCACATCATAACGGTGGTAAATGGCCGTTTCATGAATCCTTTCACCGAGAATTTCTTTCAGCTGGGCAGTCAGACTTTCTTCTCCCTGACGGAAGTTTTCTTTCTTTCTCACGTAAAGCCGTCTAATGTCAGACAAAGTGCACACCTTCTCTTTCATATATTTTCCAAATGACAGAACGGAAATAAATGGAACAAACCTGTTTATACACACTTATATTACCACAAAGCTTTCCCCGCCGTCCTCATGTTTCCCCGCATGCACCTTTTATTTCCGCAGAGACATATTTCTCTTCTGTATCTAAAGGAAAAGATAGTTCTGTCCAACAAAAAAGCACCCGCCGGGGATAGCGGATACCTTTGCATGTCTTATTGCGGGAAGCATTTCCTCTCTACACGGAAATGAGATAATAAAGAGCAGTATACAGGCGGCTTTACCTTTTCTTTCCATGCCGATACCGCTTTACCGCATCAGTAAAATTCATTCCGAAAATGCATCTCCTGTTTCTTTTATACATGGAAAAACCAATCCCATCCATCCATCATACGGCAGGGAATCCCCCGAGACTCCATCAATTGAAAAAACTCTTTTACTTTTTCCTCGGCACTTTCATAATTTTGACGCTTAAATCCCTCTCTCCAGATTATCATGCCTGTCTTCCTGCCGTTTTTTCGATACAGACGAATAAAGTACTTGGCGCCCCCACTCAGCGGGCGGCGGTATAGTAGTACTTTCCTTGCTTCCACCCGTTCTATATCGGACAGGGGACAAGAAGTTTCAAACACATTATGGATATACAGTATCTCATTTTCTATATGATAAGCGGTAAACGCTGTCCCCTGCCAGATATGGCGGAGCAGACGCCAGCCGTAAAAGGCAAGTACAAACAAAATGCCAAGAAAAAATACACTCTCTGCAAAGATGACAAATCCCACAAGCCACAAAAAAGGATCCATGATGTCCCTTTCCTTTCTCAAATCCGTTCTGATACCGGTATCCCATTCCGGCTACGTTCTTTTGCAGAAAATATATCCTCCGCTTGCGGGGCTGATTTCTTTTCCTGATCTGTTTATCCAAGAAAATCCCTGACCCCTGCTGCATAAAATGAAGTTTTCCATATCCAACTTATACTATGTCTTGTTTTTCACATGTTCCCATGCTGTATGAAGAAAACTCCGCAAAAAAATCTTTTTCACTACCAAATGCAGAATAAAGAACATGGCCGGAAGCGACAGGGATGAAGCAAACAGTCTGACTCCATAACCGCTATACAAATCGGGCATCTCTGCCGCAGAATCCACAATATATCGCAGCAAAGGGAAATACACTTCCACAAACCATTTCCACGCCGCAGGAAGGGCAAGCAGCAGAATCCCCGCCAGCAGGATCAATACAACAAGAACAAGTATCCTGATCTTCCATACTACTTCATCATAAATACGCGCTTTTTCTCCTTCTGTAAGCTCCTGCAATTCCGGCATGATCTGTTCCCACTGGCGAAATGTTTTTTCCCGCCCTGTTCCCAGATGAACCAGATTCCGCGACTGCCTGCGCCGCACCCACAGCCCCAGAAAGAGACTCATTACCCCCAGAAGAAAAGGCAGCCCCGCATAAAGCAGAAGATAACCGGGAGGAAATGATACCTCTACCGCAGACAGCACGGTCAGTCCTATCACCGGCAAGATGATGAGCAGTATCCCCATGAGTAGAAAAGGAAGCATGAAATAGTTAGAATACATCTGCCTCGTAAGACGCCACCCTTTCCCATACCCCATTGGCTCTGGGGACTGGATTCCACGGTCTTCCGCCATCTGCACACGAACGATATATTCCGTTCCAAAAAGGCCCTTTCCCGTTACACATTGGTATTTTGAACCGATATGATCAACAAACAGCCGCTGTCGCCACGCATCCGCCACATAGGGCCCGCTTTCCTTAAACCAGAAAAAATTCATATTTATATGACGGTAATGTCTGCCCCTCATCCTCCGCGTCTGATAATCACGGAGCGTAACAATTTTGCTTTCTTTCCCATGGATACAAAACGGATCCACCCAATGGAGAAGGATATCACGCATGCAGAACACGGAAAAGAAAGCACACACGGCCATCAGCCACAATGACTCCATTCCAAACAGGAAGCGGCAGAAAAGTACAACCGGAACTGCCAGCAGTATACTGGCGAAAAACAGCTTCCTCCGATCATATTCCAGATCTGTAGAAAAAAATGACGTAACATACCGCGGAGCAACTTTACGGCCAAAATACGGTCTATGGCTGGCCAGGTTCAATACGCCCAGCAGACAGATGATGCCTCCCGCAGTGCCTTCTCCCGTATCCATGGCAATGACAGTACCGCCTATTATAAAAGAGATGACGGAAAAGATCTTCCCGCCCGGCCCTTCGATGACATACCGGCAAGTAAGACAGAAAAAGCAAAAATACATAGTCAGCACAAGCCAGGATGTCATGGGCATACAATCTCTCAACGCAACCATCATAAGACAGCCCCCTTTGTCCTATATTTTATAAAAACCCATAACTTCTATATCATATGATATGCGCCGGCCTCCGTCAAAGCTGCAGGGAAATCTCCAAAGAACGCAGGTGTATACGAAGCGAATGGGAATGGAGAATCCCATAACGCCACAGTTCGTAATCCGTCTTCCGCTTTCCTAAAACCGTACTTGTTCCGGTTATCATAAAAAAACCGGCCCCTTTACGGAAGCCGATTCTTTGCATGTTCTTCAATTATCCGAGAAAACCTCTTGTATTCTGCGCTTCTACCACACGCTGGAGCGCAAGCATATACGCGGCAAGACGATAAGTGACTTTATATTTTTCTTTCAGTGCCAGTACATCTTCATAACCCTGGCGCATTTTAATTTTCAACCGTTCATTGTATTCGTCTTCTGTCCAGTAGTAACCGGTGCGGTTCTGTACCCATTCAAAGTAAGAACCGACCACACCGCCTACATTGGACATAACATCAGGCAGCACTTCGATGCCTTTCTTTTCAAAACAGATATCCGCTTCTTCGGTGGTCGGGCCGTTAGCGCCTTCCAGTACCAGTTTCGCTTTCACCAGTTCCATTGTCTTTTCATTAAGCTGGTTTTCCATTGCCGCCATAAAGAGCACATCCACGTCCTGAGAGAAAAGATCCATATCCGGAATGATGGTTGCCCCCGCTTCAGTATAGCCTTTCAGGGATCTGCCGTGGGAATTTGCGTATACATACATCGCTTCGATATCAAGACCGTTCGGGTTGTACCAGGTACCGTTAATATCGCCGACACAGACCACTTTCACCCCCTGCCGGTGGATCAGGAGGGCCCCGACAGAGCCTACATTGCCAAATCCCTGTACGGCCATAGTGAGTCCGTCCATTTTTTTATGATTCTTTTCGCACCAGGTTTCCAGTGTAAAGAGAAGTCCTCGTCCAGTCGCTTCATTTCTGCCGAGAGAGCCGCCGGTCGCCAGCGGTTTGCCGGTAACGACCCCCGGTTCCCATTTACCCGAAAGGGCGGCGTATTCATCAGCAATCCATGCCATGATCTGACCGTTTGTGTTTACATCAGGCGCCGGTACATCTTTGTCAGGTCCAATAATCGGGAAAATTTTACGCACATAACCGCGTGCCAGACGCTGGAGTTCACGTTGAGACAGTTTATGGGGATCCACCTTGATACCGCCTTTAGCACCGCCGTAAGGAATATTTCCGATCGCGTTCTTTATGGTCATCCATGCGGCAAGAGCTTTTACTTCATTCTCGTCAGAAGCGGGATGGAAGCGGATACCGCCTTTTGCCGCGCCGCGGGCCGTATTGTGCTGTACACGGTACCCCGAAAACACTTCCACATGGCCGTCATCCATGGTAATCGGAATGCTCACGGTCAGTTCCCTTTCCGGATAACGCACAAATTCATAGTCATTCTTTTTGTAACCTAAAACTTCGGCTGCCTTGTCCAAAACATGGAGCATATTTTCATAAGGATTGTAGTTTGCCATTTCATCACCTCAAAGATAAAAATAAAATGAACATCTTAGATAAATATACCACTTTGCTTTCAGGATTACACTTAAATCGTCACATTATACCTTATTTGTATAATATAAATGTTTATGATGACAGAAAGTCAATCAGACATTCCCGCATGGGTTTCATGAGCCGAGCCGAACCCGCCAGCAGGGAATGCCATCCTCCGTCTCTACCCGTTCCAGTCCTTCGAAAAAATAATGATCGCCCAAATCTTTCCCTGCCAGCTGGTTGTGCACTTTCATCAAAAGCTCCCCGCTCGTGAAACAGCTTCCGTTATTTGCGGACAGCAGGGCTTCTATATCCGTCTGAAACAGGCCGTCTATCCGATTCTCCTCGTCCAAATCAGATTCATCGACCACCTTTTCATTGGCAAGCAGTTCTTCTCTCCCTGAAAGGAACGCTTCATAGACAATATAGACTTTTCCCGCTTTCACAGCGGTTTCCTCCGGTTTCCAATTTTTACGGTTGTCTTCCATATAACTTTTCAAATCTTCAGAAAAAGTGTCTACTGATGTATATGTTTTTTCATCAAAGTCCCAATAAATGTGATTCAGCATTTCCTCCCCCTTTTCGCGAAGGTTCCGAAGGAATGTGCCCGCTCCATCCTGTCCGCCTGCAGGCGTATGAGCCGGATCCCCGCCACTCCTCTTATCCGGTGTATCTTTAAGTGTGTACAGCTTTTCCCAGCCGGAGGTATCGGGAATGATATTCCGGTTCCTGTAATTTTGCAGCGCATACAGTACCTGCTCCCCAGTCTGCCTCTCTTTTCCGTAAATGACGCTTCCACCTTCTTCCGCCTTGCTGATTTCCAGAGTAAACAGATTCCCCTCATCATGAGCGGTCTGCATGAAAAGGCTGCCCATGACGGGCGCAGGCGGTGTCAGGATCAGATACTGCACATCATCTTTTTGCAGAAGCTCCATTGTTTTTTTGATGTCTTCCGAGGCAAACTGCACAGTTGTATTCACATCCGTTTCCAGGCGCCACCGTTGTGATAATTTCCCAGCTTCCCTTCTCAACAGCGGCTTCTTCAGAAAATAAACGACGGCAAGCACCGGAATCACGATCGGCAAAACAAGGGGAAGCACATAAGGAAGGCTCATAACAGCCGCACCTTGCCGCTTTGCCATGGAATGCACGTTTTTATGAATCTCATTCACTTTATCCGCGCTGTGGTTCAACACATCAAAAAACGCCGGATCTTCCAGCGAAAGGAAAGAAAGACAGCAAAGGGCGGCACCTGCCAGAATCCCTGTTAAAACCAATAATTGGAAAGTAACACGCCGGCATATCTCTTCTTTTTCCTGCTGCGTCAGGCACTCCATTTCCGGTATACCTCGGCTCCATTTTTCAGCCCGTTCTTCTTTTGTCATTCAGCACCTCTTTTTCATAAACAGGATAAACCATTTATTTTCATCACTTTAAGTATACCCTATCAGCAAAACAAAAACTCCCCCTGAGGAGAGTTATGAAATCAAATCATCCGATCAGACTGCGCGCTGCAATGACCGTAATCAGAAGCGGCAGGACAATTTGAAAATACGGTTTCAGCCAGCGGGGAATCTTCATGCCGTCGCCGGTATTCACTTCTTTCAGATAATGGTCGAATCCCCAGCCGTATTTTGACACGCAGAAGAGGGCAAAAATCAGGGAACCGATGGGAAGCACAAGATTACTTACAATGAAATCTTCTGTATCAAGGATCCCTTTTGATCCCAAAATCTGTACATCAGACCACATATTAAATCCGAGAACACAGGGGATACTGCCGAAAAATACAAGCGGTAAAAGGATATAAACAGCCTTTTTGCGGCCCCATCCGAAGTTATCCATACAGTTGCCGATAAGTGCTTCAAATACAGCAGTCACCGTAGAAAAACTGGCAAAGGTCATAAAAACAAAGAATAATCCGCCCCAGATCTGCCCCATAGGCATATTGATAAAAATATTCGGAAGCGTAACGAAAATCAGGGACGGCCCCTGATCCGGTTCCACACCGTACGCAAAGCACGCCGGAAAAATAATAAGGCCGGCGAGAAGCGCCACGAAGGTATCAAGCGCTGTAATTCGTACCGCTTCTCCGCCAAGACTGTTCTTCTTATCCATGTAACTCGCAAATATTTCCATGGAACCCTGGCCGACAGACAAAGTGAAAAATGCCTGATTCATAGCGGCTGCCGCCACATTGCCGAGACCGGCCTCAACCGCCCGCCCCCAGTCGGGAAGCAGGTAAAACGCAATCCCTTTTTCACCGCCGGGAATCATGACGCTGTTCACCGCCAAAAGGATAATCAGTCCCAAAAGTCCGAGCATCATGAACTTTGTCACTTTTTCAAGACTGCCCTGCACACCGCCCGCACAGACTGCAAACCCTACAAGTACAGTAAGTCCCATAAAAAACATGAGTTCCATCGGACTGGAAACCATCTGTCCGAAAATATCCGCTACCCTGCCGGGCGACGCTTCCACAAAGGAACCGCTCAGGAATTTCCAGAAATAATCAACCATCCATCCGGAAATGGTGGTGTAATAAACCATAAGGATATAGCTGCCGATGAGACACACCCATCCGTGCAGATGCCAGTACGTTCCTTTCGGTTCCAACGTTTCAAAACCGCGGAGCACGCTTTTGCGGCTCGAACGGCCGACAGCCAGTTCCATCGTAACCACCGGAATCCCGAGAAGGATTAAAAACGCCAGATAAAACAGTACAAAAACAGCACCGCCATATTCTCCGGTAATATATGGAAACTTCCACACATTCCCGATACCGATGGCACAGCCCGCACTGACCAGGATGAAACCGAGGCGGGATTTAAAACTGTCTCTTTCTTCCATACTTCTTTCCTCCAAAATGCTTTTCCATAACCGGCTTTATATTTCCCACCCTACATCAGTCCGCGGATTAAAATGACAAGGATCAGCACCGGCAGGACATACTGGAAGTACGGTTTCATGGCACCCGGCATTTTGATGCCTCTTCCTTTATTCACTTCCGCCAGATAATGATCAAAGCCCCAGCCCCATTTGGTAACGCAGAATAAAAGGTAAACCAGCGCACCGCAGGGAAGAAGCAGGTTGCTTACCAGGAAGTCTTCGCTGTCCAGCACGTCACGGCTGCCGATGAAATGCATGTCTGCAAGAACATTGTACCCAAGGACACAGGGAATGCTGCACAGGAAAATGATGATTAAATTGACAAGCACCGCTTTCTTACGGTTCCAGCCGAAATTATCAATGGAACAGGCGATAAGGTTTTCAAAGACCGCCGTCACCGTAGAAAAGCTGGCAAAGGTCATGAAGACAAAAAACAAAGCGCCCCATAACTGGCCGAGAGGCATATTTACAAAGATGTTCGGAAGAGTAATAAAAATGAGAGCAGGTCCCTGATCGGGCTGAACACCGTATGCAAAGCACGCGGGAAAAATAATGAGTCCCGAAATAAACGCCACGAAGGTATCAAGCGCGGTAATCCGCACCGCTTCTCCCGTCAGCGTAAACTCATCAGACATGTAGCTGCCGAAAATTTCAATGGCCGCGATACCGAGGGACAAGGTAAAGAATGCCTGATTCATGGCGGCTGCCGCCACATTACCGAGACCGGCCTCAACCGCCCGTCCCCAATCAGGAAGCAGGTAAAAGGCAAGGCCGGGGGCACCGCCGTCCAGCATAAGGCTGTTGCCTGCCAGAAGAACGATCAGCCCAAGAAGCCCCATCATCATAACTTTTGTCACCTGCTCTACGCCGCGCTGTACGCCGAACCCGCAGACAGCAAATCCGAGGAATACGGTCATCGCCATGAAGATGCCCATTTCCAGCGGGCTGCCGAGAAGGGACCCGAACACGGCACCTACAGCTTCTTTGGAAGCGCCGCTGAACGTGCCGTTGATAAACTTCCAGAAATATGCCAGCATCCATCCGGAAACAGTGGTGTAATACATCATAAGAAGATAACAGCCAAGGACGCAGAACCATCCATGAATATGCCAGAGGCTCCCCTGCGGTTCCAGCTTCTTATAGCCGAGCACCGCGCTTTGGCGGCTGCCGCGTCCTACCGCCAGCTCCATCGTCATGACGGGAATCCCCATAAGCACTAAAAATGCCAGGTAAAACAGCACAAAAACAGCACCGCCGTACTGACCGGCAATATAAGGGAACTTCCACACATTCCCGATGCCGATGGCACAACCTGCGCTGACCAGAAGAAATCCCATGCGGGACTTAAAACCGTCTCTCTCTCCCATAATCCTATACTCCGATAACACTGAAAACAAATTAAAAACATGTACCCGTTTATAATAACTCTATTCTTCCATTCTGCCAATACCCATTTTTTCTGTCCGAAGTGACATGAATTTTTTGCATCCCCTTATCCCTTTCCTTCCGGGAAAGCAAACCCGATCATTTTATGACGAAATTTTTGTTCCCATCAGGGAAATATGATTTCAGAAAAGGAACGTTTTCCGTTGTAAAGGTCTGCCCATCAAGATAAGACAAAAGATGCCCGCTTCCTTTTAAATGAAATGTGATTTTCCATGCATGAAGAAGCTGTCCCTTCTCCCCATATCGGCGGTTTACTTCCTTGCTGCCGTACTTGTCATCTCCAATAAGCGGATGTCCGATATATGCCATCTGGCTGCGGATCTGGTGTGTCCGTCCGGTGAGAAGCGTACATTCCAGAAGAGACAAATTCTGACCTGTCTTCACGATGTGATAGTCTGTAACAGCAGACTTCGCCCCTTTTTGCGGAACATCAGACAAAAATACTTTTCCCTGTTTCGCGTCCTTAAATAAATAATGAATGAGGTGTCCTTCCTTTTTCTTCGGAACCCCGGATACGATGCAGAGATAAACTTTCTCCAATTCCCGCTCTTTGATCATACGGTCAAGGATCCCTTTGCTTTCTTCATCTTTAGCAATTACCATGAGCCCGCTCGTATTAAAGTCAATACGGTGCACCATGTACGCGGACGGCTCTCCTTTGTCCGCCAGATATTCATTCACCTCACCAATAAGCGTCCGCGTTGTTTTTCCTGTACTGTCCATGCAGAGGAGCCCTGCTTTTTTATTGGCAATCAATATGTGCTCATCTTCATACACAATCGTGAAATCGCGCCTTTTTTCTTTCGGAAGGACATAGGAAACCACCCTGTCTCCTTCACAGAGCCGATACGTTCCGTCTTCCTTTTTCCCGTTTACTTTCAGCTTTTTCATACGGATCGCTTTCACCACCATCCCATGGGGCCAGTGCTCTATTTCTTCCATGAAACGGTCAAGGCGTTTCCCCGCATGACGCCCCTCTATTCTGAATTCCTTCATGCAAACTCCCCTCCTGAAGAAATTACCAGTACTTTATAAATAATATGCCCAAGATCCAAAATATAATCATAATGGAGTTCCATCGCCACAAATGATTGTCCGATATATATCCTTCCGGTTTTATAAATTCTTCCTGAACTGACTCTTTTTCACAAGCCCGACTGTCTTTCTCCAACCGGAATAAAGTCCACGTATCCGTCTTCACCTCATATTCCAGCGCATATACTGCCCCGGCTTCCACGGTGACCGCCGGCAGTGTTTCCACCGTATAATGGAACCAGACGGCCTCATTGTGCCATGTATGCACAGGCCAGTCCGCCCGAACCTCCATGTTGTGCATCCCCGGTCTCACATAGACCGCATGTCTCCATGGCCATTTATAGAGGAACGTATCTGCTTTCTCTCCGTCCACTTTCAGAATCCGTACGGAAGAAGTACAGCTGAATCCCTGAAATGATTTTGTCCGCAGCCGGATGACCGCGCTGTCCCTATGCCGCTCCGCCAGCTGATTCCTCTGCCGGACCTTCCAGCGCCAATGTAAAAAAAGCACCAGCACGCTGGCAGATATAACGCACGCCAGGAAAATAATCTGATATTGATCCGGATACATAACTTTGATTTCCTTTCCTCAGACAGGGAAACGGTGCCGGACGACACGCCTGTACATATCCATGAACAGGTATAGCCGCCTTTCCCCGGCTTCTTTTTCCGGCGCAGATCCGCCTTGTTCATCACAGGCCCCCGGTTTTTGTATATTCTTCCAAGTGGAAGCAGCCATATTTAGAAGAAATACTCCCAGCACAGGCAGCAGGATCCTATTTTCCGCCGCCATCCGTGCAAAACCGGATTCATTCATATCTGCCAGAAGTCTGCAAAAGAAATACATGCATCCGACGATCAGAATAATATTCCACAAAACTTCCGCCCATTGATTCCATTTCTTCCTTTTATCTTCCGCCATGATTTCCTCTTGCACTGCCAAAAGTCATCTCTCCTCAAACCCATGCAGCAAGTCCAAAATCTGCCTGTCCGCCGCTTTTAACCACGCCGCGGAAGATACAGCCTCCCGTCCATACGCTGCCATAAAGAAACCGAACAAAAAAGAATGATAGAAAGACTTCCAATCCCCCAGCACCCGGTCGGCAGCGTCCAGCAGGCGCTGTGTCCCTTCCGCTCTATCTCCTGTCTTTCTTGTGTACAGAAGTACCATTCCTGTAAATACATCAAATCCGAAAGGGGTGAAATCTTTTCCAAAATACCGGGCAAATGTTTTGTACTTCCCCTGCTCCTCTTCCAGACACCGGTCATAAGAAGCGGCATAGGTTCCTCCGTTTTCTCCCAATACCAGCGGTGCCGCCAGTGTATCAAGGCAGCCCTTCCCGTCTGTGTCACAGAGAAACTTTTTTTCATCCTCTTCCATGTACGTATTCAGCAAAAGGAAAATCATATTTTCCAGAACTTCCCTTTCTTCTCCGCAAACCTCCATGGAAGAAATCTCATTCCGGAAATCTTTCAGCACCTGCTCTGCCGTTTTCAGAAGTTCTTCATCCTGCCGGCGGTGAAGCCATTTCAGAAAAATCATTTCTTTCCTTTCTATTTTTATCAAGAGTTCTCGAATTCCGCATTTCCATATCACTCCAATTATATATCACCGACATAAAAATAAAAAACAGCCTGCCCGAAGCAAACTGTTTCACTTGAATCCCATTGGATCATCATACCATAGTCCTGATCCCCACAGCAGCATCATTTCCCGCCGGTATGTTTTTCTTCCGGAAGGATGCGGAGCCGCTTCCCGCAGTAGGGGCAGCAGTCCTCCACTGCACCCGGAAGCAGATAGAACCGTTCGTTTCCGATGTTCTGACTGATTTCCACCTTGTACGGCAGTTCCCTATGGCAGAAAGGACAGGTCCAGTATTTCAGAAGCACATGATCCATGGAATGGAAAACGGTATTTTCCACATACCCATATCCACAAAAAGACAACCCGAAAAACAGAGAGGTCAGAATCTGGTCCATACCGCGCCCCAGCCATTCCCGGGACGATACGCCCAAAACAGCTTGGCACAGCGCATCCCATATGAGGAACAGAAATGTGCCCCCTATGATCCCCGACAGGCACATGCCCAATACATGATTCCTGTGATTTCGCATAATTTTATCATACGCCCGGCTGATAAAGGGATTCTCCAGAATCTTTGGTTCTGTAGTTCCCCTGTTGATCCGGTTCCGGTTCTCTTTTATTCTCTCGAACAACCGCCTGTACCAGGGCTCCATTTTTCTGATTTTCCTATTTCTCCGCATCGCCTGCGCTCCATCATATTGATCCGATTTCCGTCACTTTACAGGAAAATCGGATCATTCGTCTCAGCCTGATTTCTTTACCAGACGGTACATATTCAGATATAATTCCTGCGCATTTTCCTGTGTGTCTTTCACATCGGATGCAGCGGGCACGGGATTTCCGTTCAGATCATATGACGCCACATTCTGATCCAGCAGGCGGTATCGAATTTCACTGCCCAACTGATCCGCACCCACAGCCAGCTCTGATTCCACAATCGCTTTTACGATGCGGCCGTTGCCCAGAGCGGGATAATCAAGAGGTTCCGCATAAACCTCAGTGTATACCTTTCCGCGGATAACAGGAAGCGTTCCCGCGGGAGCATAATCCTGTTCCACCGTTTCCGTATCCGCATAGATACGCTTCGTGCCGTCCATGTATACCACAGCATACCGATCATAATCATTAAATAATTTATCCGATTTCACAAAAGCGGCGGACACCGCCCCCGGAAGCAGGACAGCGCCTGCCAGTAAAAAAGAAATGATTTTTTTCATCGCTTTCCCTCTCTCAACACTTACTTTATACTTACTTTTTGCCGACACGGACAAAGCCGCCGCCAAACAGGGTCGCATGAAGCCATTTTTCCAAATCAAAAGGATACGCTTTCCCTTCATCCCAAAGAGTGCAGATCGTTCTGCCGCCGTTTTCTTCCATTCTTACAAGAATCATCCAGTGCCAGTGATAAGGAATCGGCTCTCCCCCGCTGTGGAGATTTAAAAATCCGACAGGCCAATCTCCGGCAAGACCCTCTTGAATAAATTTTTTTACTTTTACAAAAGACGGTGCCAGCATACGGATAGAAGGAATGGAAATCATTTCCGCTTCTGCAGAGAGGTTTTTATCATTAAAATAATGATTCAATCCTTCCATAAGCCATCTTGTCTTGTACAGGCCGTGAAGATGAGGTGTTGCATACGGCCATATTTCAAGCATCTGCTCCACAGCCCCGTCTTTCGTAGTGATTTCCCTTTTCTCCAGTTTCCTTTGCGTATAAGCGGCCATCATGGATCCCACCGTCGGCCCGCAGCCTGAAATCTGCTGCCGCTTCCGGGGATACCAGTCCTGATCATACCCTTTATGAGCACTTCCGTCCGCTGTTACCGTAATCCACTCAGGATGACAAATTTCTGTCATACTTTCCTCTTTCCTGCTAAAACTGCGCTGTCATTCATTTCGTAAGGGAAATCCCCTTATCCCGGTTTCCCCTATTATACCATTGCAAAAACAGCTCTTTATCCCTGTTTCGGCATATGCCCTTCCAGCAGTTTCCGCACAGCGTACCCTGCCATCATCATACCGGATACCGGAGGAACAAAAGATACGGATCCCGGTGCGTGATCTTCGCCAACTATTTTACAGGGAACTTCTTTGGAGTACACCACGGGCAGATGGCGGATTTTCTTTTCTTTCAGTATCTTCCTTATCTTTCGCGCCAGATGGCATACCGATGTTTTATAAATATCCGTAATTTCAAGCATTTCAGGACGAAGACGGTTGCCTGTTCCCATGGAAGAAATCACAGGGATATGGAGTCTGTCGCACTCACAGACGATGGAAATCTTTGCGGGCACGTCATCAATGGCATCAATAATGAAATCGGCATGAAGATTTTCAATAAATGACCTGTCACTGGGGCGATAGTACACAGGCAGTACTTTTACATCACAATCGGGATTCACCCGAAGTGCCCGCTCTGCCATGATATCCGCCTTCAAGCGGCCGAGTGTACTTATATCCGCTACAAGCTGCCGATTCACATTGGAAACGTCCACCCTGTCTTTATCAATGAAAATCAAATGCCCTACACCTGCACGAACGAGCGCTTCCGCCGCATACGAACCCACGCCGCCTATCCCGAAGACCGCCGCTGTTTTCCGCAACAGCAGTTCCACTCCGTCTTCGCCGATCATCCGCGCCGTCCTTTGAAATACAGGATTCATCCTATTTCTCCGGAACAATTTCAATCCAATAATGATCCGGATCGGAAATAAAATAAATGCCCATGGCGGGATTTTCATAACAGATGCAGCCCATTTCCTTATGGAGCGCGTGGGCGGCTTCCATATCCTCCACGGCAAGAGCCAGATGGAATTCATTTTCTCCCAGATTATACGGTTCTTTTCTGTCGCGCAGCCAGGTGAGTTCCAAGGTGTGCCCTGTCACGCCGTCGCTCAGATAAACGAGTTTAAAAGAACCGTCATCGGCCACCTTTTCCCGGACAGGCTTTAATCCCAGCGCCTTTTCATAAAAAGAAATGCTTCTGTCCAGATCAAGGACATTGAAATTGTTGTGGCTAAAAGTAAATTTCATAAATCCTCCATTTATCTATATCGAAAATATTCATATGAAAAGTATATCACAATTTCCCTCTCCTAAACAGCGGACATCATGCTTTTCCATACCATCATTTTTCAAAATATGCTATATTAAATAAGATTATTATTGCAACACTGATTACTATGTAACCGGCACAGAAAGGCGGAATTTGATGAACATCATTGATGAATTGGAATGGCGCGGCGCAATTAACCAACAGACAGATGCGGAAGGACTATACAAACTGGTAGACCAAAAATCCATCTCCCTGTACTGCGGTATCGATCCTACGGGAGACAGCATGCATATCGGCCACCTGATCCCTTTTATGATTTTGAAACGGTTCCAGCTCGCCGGCCACCATCCCGTCATCCTTATCGGCGGGGGCACGGGCGCTATCGGCGATCCCAGCGGGCGTACCACGGAGCGTGTCCTCCAGACCGCGGAACAGGTAAAGCATAATGCGGATTCTCTTACAGCGCAGATGAAAAAACTCTTCGGTGAAGACGGATCCTTCACCATGATGAACAACTATGACTGGCTCTCAAAAATCAGCCTGCTCGACTTCCTCCGGGACTACGGCAAACTTTTTAATATCAATACCATGCTGGCGAAAGACGTAGTCGCCTCCCGCATGGAAACGGGCATTTCCTTCACGGAATTTTCCTACCAGATACTCCAGTCCATCGACTATAAAATGCTTTATGAAAAATGCGGCGTCCAGCTGCAAATCGGCGGTGCCGACCAATGGGGCAATATCACAAACGGCATCGAACTCATCAGAAAAACAAATGAAACCCATGAAGCCTTCGGACTGACCATCCCCCTCATGCTCAAAGCAGACGGCACAAAATTCGGCAAGACTGCCGGCGGCGCCGTGTGGCTCGACCCGAAAAAGACCTCGCCCTATGAATTCTATCAGTTCTGGTTCAACCAGGATGACAGGGATGTCGTAAAGTACCTGAAATATTTCACTTTTCTTTCAAAAGAAGAAATCGACGCCCTTGATAAAGAAGTACAGGCACATCCGGAAAACCGCACCGCCCAAAAACGTCTGGCGGAAGAAGTCACCCGTTTCGTTCATGGAGAAGCAGGACTGGCACAGGCTCTTAAAGTCACCGCCGCCCTTTTCTCCGGTGATATTGCCGAACTGACAGGCGAAGAAATCGAAGGCGCTTTCCGAAACACCAAAGGCGGTGAAGTGGCTTTTGCCCCCATCAATATCGTAGACGCCCTCGTGGAAGCAGGTGTGGAAAAGTCCAAACGCCAGGCAAGAGAAGATATCACCAACGGCGCTGTCCGCATAAACGGTATGCAGATCAAAGATACGGAAGCATCGATCTCCGCCCACCCGAATACGAACGGCCGCTTCATCATCATCCGCAAAGGTAAGAAAAATTATTTTTCCATCGCAGTCAAAGAATAAAAACGGCTGCTGTCCGGCAGATTACAGCAAATAGAAAAAATAAATTCACAGTATGCAAAAAGGAAGACTTGTTGTCAATAAAGACACCATCTCTTCCTTTTCCCGTTACTGGGGCAATAGTATCCCCAGCGTCGCAATAAAAATAAATCATCCCCGATACAGCCGCCACCTATGTGAATTTTTCTAAACACCCACAACAAAGTAGGAACAGCACATACCACGAAATAAATTAATATGTATCCATCCACTTATCCCATCTCAAAAGCCGCCGTGCTCCCCGTCTGTGTTTTCGTCACGCGCAATTTAGCGGGAATACGTTCTTCCAGTCCTCCCACATGGGAGATCAGTCCGATCAGACGGTTCTGCCCTTTCAATTCCTGCAGTGTCTTCATGGCAAGATCAAGGGATTCGGAATCCAGACTGCCGAAACCTTCATCAATAAACATGGCATCCAAATGGACACCGCCGGCATATTCCTGCACCACATCCGCCAAGCCGAGAGCCAGAGAAAGGGAAGCAAGAAATGTTTCCCCGCCGGAAAGGGTGGCCGCCGGTCTTGCCCTGCCCGTATTGGCATCATACACTTCCAGATCCAAGCCTGCCGTTTTTCTGGCATCCGCTCTTTCCCCTCTTTTCCGAAGCAATTCGTAACGGCTGCCGCTCATTTCCATAAGGCGCAAGTTGGCTTTTTCCGTGACTGCATCAAGCAACGCTCCCAAAACAAAGCGTTCCAAATTAATTCCTGTATCTTTTCCTCTGGCAATATCCCACAAATTAGAAATAAGTTTATATTTCTTGTCAATTTCTTTTTGCTTTTCTGCTAATTTTACCAATTTATCCAAAGTTTCCTGTTGCTGTTTTAATTCCGTTTCCATAGCCGCTTTTTCAGTGGTTACCGTTTCTATTTCATTCAGCAATGCTAACCGCTTTTCTTCCCAAATCTTCATATCCGGCTTGGTCTGATCTTTAGTAGCCGCCGTTTCATCTTTAATTTTTTCGTTTTCCGCATGGACAGCCCGGTCATAAGCGCTTAACGATTTTTCGTAGCCTGCCAGATTATTTTGTTCTTTTCTGTATTCATCGCATTGTTTCAAACTTTCAAAGCCTGCCCGCGCCACTTTTTCTCGGAGCAGCTTAATCTGTTCCTCTGACTTTTCGCGGAGCTCTTTTTCCTGTTCTCCCAAAATTTCTTTTTGTTTGCTGCTATTTTGAAATAATAATTCCGCTTCTTTTTGTATCTTTTCTGCTGATGCTAAAGCCTTTTCGAATGTATCAATTTCTTTTTGGATTTTCTCTATTTCTTTTTCCAGGATTTTTAAATCTCTATATCCATCAGGAAGTGTCTTTTCAAGCTCATCCAAAACGGCAGCGGATCTATCCAGATCTCCTTTGGCAACTACAACTTTTTTTATTCTGTATTCTTCAGCTTTTTGTTGATCCTCTTTACTTGCCGCTTCCGCTTTTTTCATCAGAAATTCTGCATCTTTTACATCTTTTTCCGTCACATGGTCATCTCCGGACAGCGCAGGATGAGGATGTTCCAAAGCGCCGCAAACCGGACAAGGCTTGCCGGACTCCAACTTTTCAGCCAGCACAAAAGCCTGTCCATTTAAAAACATTTGGTTCCGACAAAGCCAATTTTTACGAGCTTCTTCCACCTGTTTTTCTGAAACTGCCGCTTTTTCCTGAAGCTGCTTTTCTTCTTTTACAGCGGTTTCATATATTTTTTTATACTTTTCTACATCACCTGCCGCTTTTCCGTAAGATGCCGCCGAATCACGATATTGGTTTAATTTACCTTTAGCTTCTATTTTTTTCTTCTGGTCCACTTCTTGTTTTTTTAACAGATCAAGCTCTTTGTCAGCTGCCTCTTTTGCTTTTTCTTTTTCAGGCAGTCCTTTGAGAATAGATTCCAAAGCAGCATTAATCTTTTTCCACTGCTGTCTTGTACTTTCAGCAGCAGCCCACTCTTCCGATACCAGCTGGGATGCTTTTATCATTTTTACAGTTTCCCGAAGTTCGGTATTTTCCTTTTTCCCGCTTTCCAACCGTTTCAACTGTTCAATTGCTTTTTCCATGCGTCCGAAAGCATCAAAAAGTTTGCTTGCCCCTGCATACTCCTTTTGGAAAGTCTCCTGTTTTATCGATAAAGCTTTCGTCACTTTCTCCTTTTCGGACAAAAGTTTTTTATTCTCCTCAATTTTTCCTTTTAATGCATCGTCTTCTTCCACATGACAAGTTTCAAGTAAAGTCACTCTTGTCTGTCTCCCCTGTTTATAATCACTTTCCAGCTTTTTTGTTTCTTCCTGTAATTTCTTTTCAAAAGCAAGGTAAATACCTGTTTGGAAAAGTTGTTCCATAATCTTCTGCCGGTCCGACGAATCCGCCAGCAGCAGTTTACGAAAATCCCCCTGGGGCAGCAGGATAATCTGCCGGAACTGTTCCAATCCGACACCGAGCAGCTTTTCTACAGCGCTGTCCACCCCCTTTGAAGTGATATGGGCTTTTTCCCTTCCTTCTTCATCTATTTCATAAAAGTCCGCTTTCCCTTTATGCTCCACAGGCTTGCTCCTGTCCCCCTTCTGCCGCTCCAGCAGCTGCGTGGGACTTCTATAGATACGGTAATGCCTGTCTCCTATGGCAAAGTCAAATTCCACATAGGTTTTTCGGTCATACCCCACATAGTTGCTCCGCAAATCTTCTCCCGATCGGACGGCGCCGCTGGTTTTCCCATAGAGCGCATAGCACATGGCATCAAGAATGGTGGATTTTCCTGCGCCGGTAGGGCCGCAGATGAGGAAAAGCGTATGATTTTCCAGAACGGAAAAATCCATATCCTCTTCGCCCGCATAAGGGCCAAAAGCGCTGATCCTGAGTCGTTCCGGTCTCATCAGTCGTCCTCCTTCCGCAGATCTTCCCACAATTCCTTCATGTAGTTTTCCTCTTCTTCCGTAAATTCTTTATCCTGGAATTCCTTATAAAAAACGCGGAACATATCCAAAGGATCCACCTTTTTCATGAGGTCAAAGCTTCTTTCCCCGCTTCCGCTGTTCATCCTGCGATGAGACTGTATCGTCATCATGCGGGGATATTTTTGACGGAGACGCGCCATAGCGTCAATGACAGGGCCTTCATCCAACAGCTCCGCCATGAGGAAATCCTCACTCTCTCCTTTGATAAGATCATCAAAAAATCCTTTTATGGCACGCACCTCATGACGGGGCGCCAGAGAAGTGAATTTAGTTCCCACCTGCCCCGCTCCGTCTATTTCTCCTACAATGACTCCTTTTTTCTGAGCGGCTTCACTGAAAGAATATTTTAAAAGACTTCCGCTGTAGCGGACATTTTCTTTTCCCCCCGCCTGCTGTGGGCCATGAAGATGTCCCAATGCCGTATAATTGTACGGTGCAAATATATCTGCACTGATAAGATCCGTCCCCCCGATTGAAAGAGGCCGCTCCGAGTCACTCGCAGAGCCGCCCGCCACAAATTCATGGGCAATGGCAATTTTCCTTGCCGCATGTCCCATCTGCCGTAAAAGGAAATCCGAGAGCGCCCGTTCTGCCTCCTCATGGGTATGGACATCAGTGGAAAGCGCTTCCCGCACCTTCCCCGGTTCCGCATAGGGAAGAGGAGCAAATGCCACTTCACCATCATCGTCCTTCAATATGACCGGCGCTAAAGTGTGGTACAAATCACCGCAAAGGAATAATCCGGTCCCTCGGAGAATGCGGCTGGCAAAAGACAGCCTTTCAGCACTGTCATGGTTGCCGCTGATTACAATAAAAGGGATTTTCCGTTTTCCTGTGATTTCAGAAATCATTTCGTCAAAAAGCTCCACCGCTTCCGCCGGCGGGACGGAACGGTCATACACATCTCCTGCCAGCAGGATGACATCCGGTTTTTCTTCATCTACCAAAGGTAAAAATTGATTTTTCAGAAGCCATTCCTGTTCTTCCGTAAGATACTCCCCGTAAAATAATTTTCCCAGATGCCAGTCGGCGGTATGGATAAACTTCATAATATTCCCATCCTTATTTTTCCAATAAGTAACCTTCACTCATAAAGTGGGGATCTTTCCCCCAATAATAATTGATCCAGACAAAACGGAGAACCCGGGTTTCATTTACACGGTAAGTCATATTTTCCGCCGTCTCCTTTTGTTCGCCCGATCCCTTTTCCTTTATTTCCTGCAGATATGGCCGGATATCCAAACAAATTATTTCATCCCCATTCGTGATAAGAAGCTCCCCATGGTTTTCCGTTGTATCCGATCTGAAATGAATGAGCCGCCGGTATCCGGTGACAGGAATTTCATTCCATTCATAGCTGCGGATCACTCTTCTTTGATCATAGGCAGGTCCCAGGAGTTCTGTAAAGCGGTCATCATTTTTCAGCTGTTCCACTACGGGAAACCGCCATGCCCCTTCACTGTATTTCAGATAATTATAAGCGCTCCGCAGTACTTCTGCGTCTTCTTCAGTAATAGAAACCGGCGGTTTTAGATTTCCGCTGTTTATCATTTGATTTTTTATCAGTACCTTTTCCATGCGGCGGCCCTGGTCATAAACAGGCACATCAATGAGATTCAGCGGTGTCATGCTGCACAGGACGCCAATAATCCCCGCCAAAAGAAAAAGCGGACAGGCGGCTCTGCGGAAAAAGGCAAACGCGATGACCGCCAGACCGAATCCGCTGCATATCATCGAAGCATACCGCGCCGCCGTCAATCCATACGCCTCAAAACGGATATAAATACCAAGCGCCTGCACAACCATGACGGGGAAAAGCGCCAACGCGCCATATTTCAGAAAACGTCTGCTGCCATTGTCCGTTTCTTCATAAAGACAGAAATAAAATAAACTGAAAACAGCGACAGCAAAAGAAGCATACCAATTCATTTTCCCCACAGGCATTTCCCAAAGGAACAGGATTTTCCCTATATATCCGTAAAGAATCGCCAGCAGAACTGCATAAGCCGGCAGAAACACCCGTTTCAGCAAGTACAGAAAAGAAGCGGAACACGGGCACTCCTTTTCACAAGGAAAGCAGGATAAAAATACGTTGATCCCTACAAGCACAAAAGAAAATGCACATAAAGCATATCCCCAGCTCCAAGCTATAGGGACAAGGAGCGCGTTAATGCCCAGAAGACAGATTCCACCCAGCCCCATCGTCAAAACAGCAATTCCGAACGCTTGGACAAAAGACACAAAAACGTGAGGAAACAACCCTGTTGCCATCTGCCTTTGCAAGAGAAAAAGACACAGACAGGGCAGAGAAAAGGAAAGACCTGCCACATACATGGCAAAGTAATGATTCATCGGCATCATCTGCCAAAGAAAATAAAAGCCTGCCAGTACAGGAATGTTTACCGCCTCATAAAGTAGAGAAACCTTATATTTCCATTCGAGAAGAAGCCTCCAAAGTACGGCAAATAAAATCGTAGATCCGAGGGAAATCAGAATATATCCCAGAGAAACAGGAAACAATTTATCAAAGTCCGTTTCACCGGGCATGTACGCCACACGGCAAAAAACGATAAGAAAGAGAAGCAGGGAAAGAAGAAATGCCGCGCGGAAACGAAGCAGCCCTTTTGCACCACGGTTCAGCATCTGTTCCACTTTTACTTTTATTCTTTCATTCATCTTATTCCTCCTGCCGAAGAGAACGCAGCAAGGCGATTTCCTTTTTATATCCCGGAAGTTCGTTAGGTGTTTCCAGAAAAAACGGCAATTCCCTCATGGCCGGATGATTGATGATCCGCGCGAAAGCCTCTGTGCCGATCGTCCCTTCTCCTATTTTCTCATGTCTGTCCTTATGGCTGCCCAAAGGATTCTTATCATCATTCAGATGGACTGCTTTCAACTTTTCCAGTCCGACAATTTGATCAAACCGTTTCAGAACGCCGTCCAGATCATTCACGATGTCATAGCCGCCGTCATACACATGGCAGGTATCCAGACAGACACCGACACGGTCTTTTCTTTCCACACGGGAAATTATTTCCGCCAGTTCCTCAAATGTACGGCCCACTTCCGTCCCTTTTCCCGCCATCGTTTCGAGAAGCACCGTGGTATTCAAATTTTCCTGATCCATAGCATAATTCACCATATCCGCAATGAGAGGAATAGCGATATCGGTCCCCTGTTTCAGATGGGCGCCGGGATGGAAATTATAAAGACACCGCGGCAGAAGGGACACCTTTGCCAGATCTTCCCTGATAGCAGTCCGCGCGAACTCTCTGACTTCTTCTTTCGTTGACGCGCCGTTCATCGTATAGGCGCCATGGCAAAGTATCTCTCCGAAACCGTGGGTATCCATCCATTCTTCCAGCTGCCTTATATCTTCCTTTGCTAACGGTTTTGCCGCCCCGCCCCGGGGATTGCGGGGAAAGAACTGGAACGTATTCGCTCCGAGTTCCGTCGCCGTCCTCGCCATATGGTAAAATCCTTTTGTAACCGACAAGTGGCACCCTATGGTAAACATGGCCACCTCCATTTTATTTTCTTTTTATTATATCAGAACTTTCCTTTCCCTTGACAAAAATGACAATCTTTTCCTGATGTTGTAAAATAAGAATGTTATATTATACTCAAAAATGGACATCCAAAAATTTGTCAAAAGTGAGGTTATTATGAAACATACAAAAATGACTGCTCTTCTCTGCACGCTGGCTCTTTCCGGCTGTATTTCCGCCACTGCTGCCCCACAGGCAGGCAGTACCCCGCTGGATCCATACCGTGCTGCCGTTCAAAAAATGAAAGACTTGGAAAAAGCGGAAAAGAAGGGAGAGCAAAGCGCTCCTGCTACTGCTCCCGCTGCAGCGGCCCCTGCGGGTGATGTGAATTATACAGACGCCCTGCTGAAAGGTCTCGATCTGACTGTAGCTGACGTACAGGCTTCCGTAGAATCGGGTACCTTTAAGAATCTTTCCCCCGAGGCACCGAAGCCGGTTGTCGAACAACCAGCCGCAGAACCGGAGCCGGCAGAAGAGCCCGAACCGGAAACGGAACCCGAACCGGTTTCCCCGCCGGTAAAAAAATACACCATCAGCCAGGGCGAAGCAGCCAATGAGCTCTCCACTGACGGAAATTATGAAAACGGGGTTTACACTTCTGATAAAGCAGATGAAAATGCTCTCCGTGTCCCCATGGCATACATTACCGCCCCCAACGCACAGATTACAAAAACAGGTGATTCCACCGATGTGGACAGTTCCAGGCTTTACGGACAGAATGCTGCTTTCCTTGCCACCCACGGCGGACGCGCGGCGATGACGGGCGCCCGTATTTCCTCTTCCGGCATCGGATCGGCAGGCGCTTACGGTTACAGCAAGAGCACCTATATCAGCCTGAAGGATTCTTCCGTTGTTACTACGGGAAACAATTCCGCCGGCACCGCTGTTTCCGCCCGTGCCATGATGAAAGTGGAAAACTCCACCGTTTCTACCACAGGTGACAGTTCTCCTGCCATCATGATTGCTGACGGGGGCGGTATCCTCATCGCGGACGGCGGCTCCTTTACCACTTCCGGTGCTATGTCGCAGGGCATTTATTCCAAAGGCGACGTTACCGTCACCAATGCTTCCGTAAACGCACTGAACGCAAAAGCAGCCGTTCTTAAAGGAAATAATACAATCACCCTTTCGGGCACGACCCTTGAAGGAAAAGAAACAGCGGATACCATTCCTTACAATATCGTTCTCTTCTCTGATGAAAAAGATATCGGCACCATGGGCACCCAGCATTTCGATGTCCGCGGCGGTTCTCTTATTTCCCACAAAGGCGGCATGTTCTATGTAACCGCCACCCACGGTAAAATCTCCTTAAACGGTACCGCGATCACCATGGACGACCCTGCGGCAAACCTTATTACCGTCGCAGGCAATGACGGCGCAAACGGCTGGGGTACGCCGGGACGCAATGGCGGCCATGTGGAACTTGTCGCAGACAATCAGGTTCTCACCGGAAATATTTCTGTCGACTCCATTTCCAACATCAACATGACGCTGAAAAATAATTCCACCTTTAACGGAATGATTTCCATCGTCCCCAATGCGGAAGGCGGCGAAAAGTACAAAACAAACGCCGATGTCTTCATAGCGGCAGGCTCCACATGGAACCTTACGGGCAACTCCACGCTGACAAGCCTCTGCAACTTAGGTACGATCAACTACAACGGTTATACTATTACCCTGGCTGACGGTACAGTCATGAAAGCATAAACAGTGCAAAAGAACGCCTCTCTTCACGAGAGGTGTTTTTGATTGCTTTTTTACAAAAAATCCTGCTCCACAAGAATGGATGCAGGATCGTGCACTTTATTCCCTTATCTGGCTTTCAGGAGCTTTTCCTCAATTTCATTTTTTGCTTTCCGCACAAAAGCAAGTATCTCTTCATTAAGCGGATAGCGGATCACACAGCCGGGAGATAAAATAATTTTCCGTCCTCCTGTCTGCCTGAGCGTTTTATAAATGCGGTATTCGATCTCATTCTTTCTGCCGCCGGTGATATCCATCCGCTCCAGCCCTGCCATGATGCATTTCCCCGTAAGCGCCTGCGCCTCGCCGATCTCAGGCAAAGATTCCCAGGCATGCCAGTTGAAAATCTGCACCGGATACTTCCTGAGCAGGGGAAACATGATGTCTTTCCCGTGAGCGTGGAGCACATTGCACCACCCTGATGATGCGGAAAGCACCGCCAGATCATAAGGCATACCGTACTCACGGTAAAAATCCTCTTCTCCGGCCGCATATGATGAAAGCTGGGTCGCAAAGAAAATGCCGTCCGCCCCCATTTCAATGACCCGCTGCACCAAAGCGCAGGTGCTCTCCGTAATCGCCCGAAGTCCCGCCTTGACTTCTTCTCCAAATCCCTCTGCCACATGTCTCATCAAGTCGGGACAGAGTTTATATGCCGTCGTCAAAGGACTGAACACGGTAAAAATCACCGGCACTGTGCCTCTTGTCTTATCCAGAAGAAGCCGCAGGTATTCCTGCTCTCTTGCCAGAGCGCCCGCATTCACCGATACCGGTTCCAAATCAAGCCAATCCTTTGGTCTGTGGACAGGTGTAGAAACGATTTTTGCCGCGCCGCCCCCGGCGATTTCCGAGTAGTCCGCCACGGCACCGAAATCTTCAACGCTGTACATGCCGTTGTTCATCGTCTTTAGAATATCCACATCGTACGTTTTATAAAAACCGTAAGTCTGCTCCGCATTTTTTACCGGATCCAAATCAATAAGCGGCAAGTGGGACCACAAAGAATACGGAACCGTATCGACCACGTCCCCGCGGATAGCGGCGGCAATTCTTTCCATTTTAGTCATCACGGTGATTTTCTTTTTCATATTTCCTCCAAAAGGGAACCGGACAATTCATTTGATTTCTTTTATTATAACGATTTCTTCTGAAATATAGAATCTTTCCAAATGAAAACGCCCTTCCTTATGAAAGGCGCTTTGTCTTACTTATGTGCTTTTTCCCAGTCCGCTTTAAAACGGGCAATGCCGATGTCGGTAAGCGGATGCTTAAGAGTGTCCATAAGCACCTGGTACGGAACAGTGGCAATATCTGCCCCCGCCAGGGCACATTGTGCCACATGCTGCGGCTTGCGGACAGAGGCAGCAATGATTTCCGTTTTGATCTTGTGGAGACGGAATATATCGGCAATCGTCCGGATCAGTTCCACACCGTCCCAGCCGATATCATCAATACGTCCCACAAAGGGGCTGACATAAGACGCCCCTGCACGGGCTGCCAGCAGTGCCTGCCCTGCCGAGAAAATTAAAGTCACGTTAGAACGGATTCCCATGTCAGACAGGGCACTCACCGCTTTCATGCCTTCTCCTGTCATGGGAATTTTCACGACCACATGGGGATCAAGTCCGGCGAGAACCTGTCCCTCAGCAATCATCTCTTCCGCTGTTTCAGAAAGAACTTCCGCCGATACCGGACCGTCCACAATCGATGCGATTTCTTTAATCACCGTATGGAAATCCTTTCCTTCCGCCGTGATTAGTGACGGATTTGTCGTCACTCCGGAAACGAATCCCATCGCTTTCGCTCTGCGGATGGCCTCCACGTCAGCCGTATCAATAAATATTTTCATTTTCTCGCTCCTTCATTTCCCGCCGGAGCCTCCGGCTTATCATAATATCATTATGATACTGCTTATTCCTTTTCTTTGCCACTCCGGATTCTTCAATTAATTGTATTGCCTTCTCAATTAATAGATTGTCTCATGACTTATGAAATATTCATAACCTTTGATAAAAGGATTCCATGAGCTATTGGACATTTATAGAGTAAAGCGTATAATTTATATATAAGTAACAAATTATATATTATGCCGAGGAGGCTTTTATGAAACTCACGCTTCTTGCATTGACCTATTTCCAAAAGACCGCAGAGCTCCAGCATCTGACCCACGCGGCGGAAGCACTTCACATTTCCCAGCCGTCTCTATCCCACACCATTAAAATGCTGGAGCAGGAGTTGGGCGTCCCCCTGTTTCGCCGATCCGGAAGAAACATCGTCCTCACCAAGTACGGAGAAATCCTTCTCAGCCATACAAACAGGATTATGAGCGAACTTAAACATGCGCAGAAAGAGCTGGAAGACGCTAAAGAAGCACAGGACATGACGGTGACGATTTCCATTTTCGCCGCATCCATGATTATTCCGGCATTCCTTACAGAATTTAAAAAAGAACATCCCCATATCCGTTTCGAAATCATCCAGCAGCGGGACCGTCAGGAAATAAACCATCACTCCCGTGTGGATCTGTACCTGTCAAGCAGTATCAACCCCATTGACACGGATCATTCCATCACACTCCTGAAAGAAGACATCCTTCTTGCCATGCCCGATACGAATCCGCTTGCATCCCATGCTTCGGTTAATCTGGCAGACTTTGAAAAAGCGGATTTCATCACGCTCCAGCAAGGCGTCGCTTTAAGAAATATTACAGACTTTTACTGCAGGGCGGCGGGTTTCACTCCTCATGTCATTCTGGAGAGCGACAACCCCGGCACCGTACGGGAATTTATCAAAGCGGGTCTCGGCGTCTCCTTTGCTCCACGTATCACCTGGTACGGCGTCGGCGGCGACCATGTAGCACTTGTTCCCATCGCCACACCGGGCTGCCAGCGGTACATCAGCCTGTCATGGGACGAAAACACACCCCTCACACCGCCAGCGGAAGAACTGAAAAATTATTTCATTAAAAACTTTAGACGTTTCGCCGAACAATATGCCGGTGTAAACAGTTCTATGTAACCATCTGCCATAAAGGAGCTTTCCATGAAGAAATTTTTCGCCGCTGTCTTAACTGTCTTTCTTTCCCTCGGACTCCTTACCGCCTGTGGAGGAGGACAGCAGCATGGCGCCTCTTCCGCGCCAGCCGTTCAAAGCGTTGAAAGATCAGATACAGGAAGTGCAGATAAATCAAAAAGCCGCATCAGGCAGAATAAAATCTACACAGATTCCGAGTCCATTTCCCAAAACGGTGGACAATTCAACGCAAAAAGTCCGGGCAGCGCAGAAATCCGTGTAGAACCGGATCAGGCCTATACCGATAAAGATCATGTAGCGGCATATATCCATATCTACAGGAAACTGCCGCCCAACTATATCACCAAAGCGGAAGCCAGAAGCTTAGGATGGAAAGATAAGGGGACACTTGATCAAGTCGCTCCGGGAAAAAGCATCGGCGGCGACCGCTTCAGCAATTATGAAAAAATCCTCCCTGACGCTCCGGGGCGCAGCTGGAAAGAATGCGACATTGACTACGTCAGGGGGAACCGGAACGCGAAACGTATCTGTTTCTCCAACGATGGACTTATCTACTACACCTCATCCCACTATCAGGATTTTGAAAAAATATATTAAGAGATTGTCCTATGCAGATCAGACTTGCTCCTGAAAACTTCAAAACAAGAGAAACAGCCCACACCTACCTGAAGGAAATACTTCATCTACCGGACTATTACGGCAGGAACTTAGATGCCCTCTACGACTGTCTCTGTGAAATCATTACGAAAACCACGATTACCGTTCCCCGCGTAATCGCTTCGGACGGCTACCTTGGGGAATATGGAAAAACAATGATTGCCGTTTTTCATGACGCTGCTAAAGAAAACAAAAAATTACAAGTAAACTTCGAGTAATCCTTTTCTACATCCGGTACTGCCCCTGCCGGATATTTTTTTGTGAAATACTTTTAAGCAGCAGGAGATATTCCGTCCCATATGGATGATGGAAACCGGTTTTATATTGGGAAATATGTTTTGCTAAAAACAGTTCCCCCTTCCGCCTATCCATGATATGATTGACTTATATTCTGATAGATGGGAGTTTGCTATGTCACAGAATCCTGATTTTGAAGAGACTTCTCTCTTTGATCTTTTCCCGGCAGAAGAAAAGAAAACTGACAAAAAAGAACAAAAGAATGAAAAAACGGAAGATGCCGCACCGAAGGACGGAAGAGGGAAAGAATCGGCGGTAACGGCTGTAAAAGCAATCAAACCTGAAACGGCGCCCGGAAAAGAAGAAATACCGGTTCCGCAGCTGAAAGACTGTCCCGTTTCAGCAACACCCGCATGGACGGAAAAATTCTGGGAGTATGATATTACAAAACCGTCACAATGGATCCGTGACGATATGAAAGAGCACATGGTGGCAGAAGGATTCACCAAAAGAGAAGCCAATCACATCTTCAGGGGTCTTGTATTTAAAGAAAAAATCTTCAATACCAAAAACCAGGCTCTTGCTTATTTGAAAACGGTTCCTACCACGTATGCGGTCAAGTATAAAATCGGAATCGAACCGTCTCCCCGGATGGTGTCTTTAAAAAAACGGCTGGACGACAAAAAGGCACGCCTTGAAGAATATAAAAACGATCAGGCCATGCGGAAGTTTCGTACGGAATTTGTTTCCTGTCCCGTATGCCGTTCAAAAATCAACAGCAGATATTTTACACCGCCCGCCTGTCCGGTCTGCCGCTGTGACATGCGTGCCGAATCAGTCATCCATACTTTGGAATCGCTGGAAAAGGCTGTCGCCGATTTGAATAAAAGATACGAATACGCTGCCGAAAAGCATAATTCCAGATTTACCGGCGGCGAAAAATGGATTATCCGCACGGTAAATACCCCTTCTCAGGATGAAAAAGAATAATGTTCCTATTGTTGCATAATTAAAAACCTCTTGATTCAAGGCGACCCCATAAAGCCATGGAAAAAGCATAGCAGAAATTACTGCTATGCTTTTTCCATGAACCAATACAATATATTTGATACTCTACCAAACTTACTCATTCAAGTTTTTTACTCTGTAATAATGGTAGTAATGGATATAATTTCTTATTTCAGTTCTTTAAAGTCATAAACAAATATATCTACAGTAGCATTTCTATATCTGGTTTATAGAGAAAGTAATATATAAGATATCTATTTTTATCTTATTATCTTCAACCTGTCATACTCTCTTTTCTGCAACTTATCCCTATTTTTTACAATCCTCATTCATTTTTAGTTATGATAAGAAAGAAATTAAAGAATATTAAGTTATTTACAGAAAGGAGGCCCCTCGCTCCGACAACCAGACACCGGTACATATTTCATTTTCACTTAAATTGTACTTATATTGAAAGGAGTTTCCTAAAATGGATGTCAAAGAATTTATGAATTCTCCCATGATGTGGATTATGTCCAGTTTTATGATCATCAATATTCTCATCATGGCGGCTGTATTTATGCGCCAGGCGTTTAAAGCCGCCGAAGAAATGGGCATGGAAAAAACCGAGTGTATAGCAGGTCTCCGTTCATCTATGATTACCGCTATCGGCCCCTCCTTTGCACCAGTCATCGTCCTCATTGCTTTAATGGCAACTATTGGCGGGCCTACAGCATGGATGCGTATGAACGATATCGGTGCTGCACGAACTGAATTAGCTATGGCACAAATATCCGCCAATATGGCTGGTTCTTCCATCGAAGGAAATGCGCTCTCCTTGGCTGGTTTCGTATTTATTCTCTGGGGAGCAGCATTAAATAACTCAGGCTGGATTATCATCGGTGGTTATGGTGCACCCTTCCTGGACAAAGCAGTCATCTATCTGAAAGAAAACTTTAACGCCACTTGGATTAAATTACTGATGGCAGCCGCTTCTTTTGGTTTGTTCGCCACCTTGCTTTCCAATTCCATTATCAAGAAAACAATCAGCCTTAATAATTTGTATGCCGCACTTATTTCTTTCGTTGTTATGCTCATTATTGGTAAAGCATTTGCCAAGTATAAACGACTCCAAGAATTCAGCCTTGGCATTGCAATGTTAGTTGGAATGTTTGTTGCCGCATTTTTCTTTTAGCCGGAGGTATCTATTATGAATGAACAAACAGCATTGAATAAATTTAACTCCTCTATTAAGACATTGGGGTACGTCTTCGTTACCATTGCCTTGCTTTGCAACTTTGTCCCCGCTGTTTATGCATCCATTACCACTGGTGTATTCCCTGCAATAGGTGATCTTCTTACCCTTTGGGTAGCAGCTGCATCTGCCTTCGGCGTCGGCTACTTTGTACAACCGATCTCCTTCTTTCCCATGGCAAATATGGCTGGCAGCTTCATGTGCTGGATCGTCGGCAATGTCGGTGAAATCCGTATTCCCGCCGCTACGATGGCACAGAACGTAACCAATGCAGAACAGGGCACACCCAAAGCGCAAGTCATCTCCACCGTGGGTATTGGCGGTTCCATCATTGTATCTGTTTGCATGATTACACTTTTCACTCTGATCGGTGCTTCCATTATGCCCCTTATGCCGAAAGTTGTTTTGAAAGCGTTTGGATTTGTTCTCCCCTGTGTCTTGGGCGCTGTTTATGCTTCTTTAGCAAGTAAAAATATTATATTAGGCGCCATTATCATGATTTCCTCTATTGCAGGCAAAATGCTCTTCCCCATAATCGGCATCCCTGGTGGACTAATTATGCTCCTCAACATTATCTTAGCAGTCATCATTGCCCGTATATACTTCATAACAACACAGAAGACCGGGGCTTGATCCAGTATTCTAATAGAATCACAATTAAATTCTTTTTTATGTAGATATGCAATAATAGAAACAATCTGCTAAAATAGCTTACCATCTCCTCATATCTCTCCAAGTTTTTGGAGAGATATTTTCCTATATGCACCAAATTTCCCCTTATAGAAATTACTATATCTTTTATTGTACCAAACTAGGATTACCCAGTTTATATCCAATCATGTTGCTACAATACGATATCATACTTGCCCTATTCCAAAAGAAGAAAGTTATAAAGACTTTTGTTCTACCACAAGAACCGGGGTAATTTCACGCAATCACCCATCAGTCCTTCTTTATCCTCCACTATAAATCCAATACAGCCAGTGATGCCATATAAAACGCATAGCTACCTTTTTAAGCAGCAAAGTACGTTGAGAATCAATACCTACACAAATGCGACCCTAACTACATTCCATAGTTTCTCTTTATCTCGAAGTCATTATCTTAACATATTAATATCCTTATATAATAAATCTTGCCAATAACTCCAGATACCAGACAAAAAGTTAAACAATAAGCCAAAGAATACGGCAAAAAAAGCATTTAAAGAACCTTGTTAATTCTCTAAATGCTTTTGTGCTTTTGATTTTAAACAATTATTCTAAACTATTCTAAATTAAAGCACACCTTTATCGTAGAGTCCTTTAATCTTCTCGTCGTTATACCCAAAGAATTCTTTGAGGATTTCTGACGTATGTTCACCTAAGCATGGAGCAGCCTTTTCTGCCCCCCCTGGTGTTTCCGATAGTTTAATCGGGGTATTAACCGCTTTCACATCACCTATCTTGCTATGCTTCAAGGTAACAATCATGTCACGGGCCTGAATACACGGATCCTCCAGAACTTGAGGCACATTATTGATAGGTCCTGCCGGAATACCTGCATCACCAATCAGCTTAAGCCATTCTTTACAGGTCTTAGTAGGAAAGACCTTAAATAATTCTTCATTAAGAGATTCTACATTAGCCGTACGAAGTGGATTTGTTGCAAAGCGTGGATCATCGGCCAGTTCAGGTAATCCAATCAGGCTGCTGAATTTCTTAAACAGGTTGTCATTGCCAACAGCAATCATGATATAGCCATCAGAACATTTCACTGATTCAAATGGAGTAATGGAAGCGTGGCGGTTACCAATAGATTTCGGAATTACACCGGCATTCAGATAGCGGACAATCGCATTTTCAATAAATTGCGCCTGGCAATCCAACATAGAAATATCAACCAGCTGGCCTTTCCCATCTTTTCCTCTAGCAATCAATGCCATCGCTGTGCCAATTGCCGCATACAATCCTGCTACAATATCTCCTTGTGAGATACCGACTTTCATCGGAGCGCCGCCTTCTTCACCAGTAAGAGACATAATACCGCCCATGCCTTGGACAATAACGTCATATGCCGGAGCCTTTGCACGAGGGCCAGTACGCCCAAACCCTGTAATCTGTGTATAAATCAAGCCGGGATTAATTCCTTTAAGAACCGTATAGTCAAGCCCCAACTTTTCCATAGTCCCACCACGGAAATTTTCTAACAATACATCGGCTTTCTTAACCATCCCTTTCAAGATTTCTTTACCTTCTTCGGATTTCAGATTAAGCGTGATCGAACGCTTGCCACGATTAAGATCCATGAAGTAAATACTTTCATCTTCCATGTAGGGAGGATAGGCACGAGAATCATCCCCATGACCTAATGCTTCAATCTTAATCACATCAGCTCCCATATCCGCTAAAATCATCCCAGTAAATGGAGCGGACAGCACACGACTCATGTCAAGAACAACGATACCTTCAAGCGGCTTAGACATAAACACAATCCTCCTTATACATAAAGCACTAATAAAACACCTTTGGACTTCTTTCAATCCACTTATGTTTTTATCGTAAATCAAAAAAATTAATTATTCAATTTTATTTCTATAAAGTGCAAAAAAAAGGGTGTAAGTTGCATTAAATAAATTCAACAAAAACAAATATCTTCTCACATATTCATTCTGTGTAACAGAATTTTCTTCATACTTCGCATGCTAACCTCTACTTTTATTGTATAATAAATAAACGGAACTTTCATCTTCCTTTCCTAATCTAAAGTCATCCATAAAATGGATTAACTTAATATCAGTTATCATCCAGAAAGTGAGGAATGACCTTGTACGATTCTCTAAGCAGAACTTTTGCCGGCATCCAATATGTCTGGCTGGGTATTTCCATTTTTCTTTTGGTCCTGCTTCTCCTAAGTAGGACCAAAATATTCCGCAATGCACTCAGCCAGGAACGTTATACCAAACGCGAATACATTATCTTTACCGTCATTTTTACTATTTTAGGCCTTTGTGGTACCTTCTGGAATTTCAGAACCCCTGGAGGCATCATGACTTTCCGTGCAGTTCCTATTATGCTCAGCGGATTCATTGGTGGTCCGATTGTTGGCACCATCACAGGGTTGATTGTTGGTATCAATCGTATTTTTATCCTTCAAACAGCCACAGCTCCTATTAACGGCGGCCTTTCCATTTTACAGGGAATTGCTGCCGGCTTGCTCTCCCCCCAAATAAAAAAGCACTCTTCCCAACGGTGGATGTGGGCCTTATTTTACAGTATCGGCATAGAAATTGTCTATTGGCTATTTTATGCCCTCTTGACATGGCCATATGCATACATAAATACAAAAGATTTATTATCCTTAGTCGTGCCTATAATTGTGACAAATACACCGGCAGTTGCTCTTTTTATCGGCGTATTGGAAGCCACCACCCGCCAACAAGACTCAGAAAAAACGGAAACTGCAAAAACTGCTTTTAATTCCGCTAATATGCTTATCCAAACAATCCATGATGAAGCTCACGGTTTCGATTTTTCCAAAACCCCAAGAATCATAACGACTGCTCTCCCTCATTTGATTTGGTCTGCCATTATAACAAACGACAATGTATTTATTTCCACCAATTACAAAAACCCACGCAACCAAAGCCAAGGAGACGCGGAAACCTCTATATTGCTTTTACAGAAAACGCTGCCTTCCATGCCCCATTTGCTGCAACTCCGCATTGAAGGAAAGACTAAGACTATCTGCCGGATCTTTGCGTCCAATCCGACCGACACACCGCTAAGTAAGACAGATAAAGAATTTCTGAACGGTACAGCACGTATTATTGAATTAATACACGAGCATGAAGAATTAAAAAAAGAGAAACTCCTTTTACAAGAAGCGGAAATACGGGCACTTCAAGCACAAATCAATCCCCACTTCCTTTACAATACATTGAATACAATCAACTTTTATGTACGCAGCGATCCTGATATCGCGAGGAATCTTCTCAAATATCTATCCGATTATTTCCGACATACATTAAATAATCCTTCAAAAATGATTCTTCTTTCTGAAGAAATATACGACATCACATGTTATGTGGAATTAGAGAGAGCCCGTTTCAGCGATCGTCTTCAGATCGAATATCGTATTCCTCTGGAAAAAATGAAGAAAATACAAATTCCACCATTACTTCTCCAGCCCTTAGTAGAAAATGCCATCATCCATGGCATCCTGAAAAAGCCGGAAGGCGGCAAAATCATCGTCGGACTCCATGAACATCCTCATCTTTATAAAATATTCGTTGCCGATACAGGTGTCGGCATCCCGCAGGATAAATTGGGAAAGCTGCTAACCAGTCACAAACGACGTGATAACATCGGCCTTATCAACGTACATCAAAGACTTCTGTCAATCTTCGGTGAAAAAAGTCGGCTTCATATTATAAGCCGTACAGGAAAAGGAACTGTCGTCTATATCATCATTCCAAAGGAGGGAGAGCATGACAATACCGACAATACCGCAAATTAAAATTTTGATTGCAGATGATGAATTACCAGCTAGAGGTGAATTGAAATATGAACTTTCTACGATTCCCAATGTCAAAATTGTCGGAGAATGTTCCAACGGGAAAAGTGTCCTTGATTTTCTGAAAACTCATCCCAATGTAGATCTTATCTTTTTAGACATCGAAATGCCTGTCATGAATGGGTTGGAAACCGCTAAAAAAATAGGAGAAATGGACATTCCCGCAAAAATTGTTTTTGCCACCGGTTACGGCCAGTTTGCCATTCAGGCGTTTGATCTGGAAGCTTTTGACTACATATTAAAACCTTATGATGAAGAACGTATCAGGCGCATCGTCGATCGATTACAAAACAGATTGGCTGAACGGGAACAAAATAGAGCACCAGGAGAAATCACTGCGTTTTCACAAAAGATTTCATTACAGACTATCGACAGAGTCGTCATAATTAATCCTGTACAGGAAATTGTTTTTATCTGTACTGAAAAGTCAGATTGTTCTCTTTTTTACACAACAAAAGGCATTATCACATCCAAAATAACTCTTCGTGACAGTGAATCTCTCTTAGAACCAGTAGGTTTTTTCCGTACGCATAAAGGCTATATCGTCAATCTGTCCATGATACAGGAAATACATCCCCAAGATAATGGGACACTTCTCTTATCTATGGATTATTTCTCCCGGGATAAAGTTCCTGTTTCCCGTCATTATCTCAAAGATTTCAAAGCAATCATGCATATGAAATAAGCTTTCTTATTCGTATTTTCGTCAAAATAAATAGTAGATACATACTTTTAACTCGTATAACTTTACATACGCCAATACTTTATCCTGTTTCTTTTTCTAAAATGCTCCACAATAATGGTGTAAGCCGTATCACCAATAGTATTAACTGCAGCACGAAATATATTAAGAATGTAATCTCAATTGAAAAGGAAAATATGAGCATACCCCTTTCAAATCCGATATCCCCGCCCCAAAACGAAAGATGCCTGCCGTGAATATTCCACACCGACAGGCATCTTTTTTTCTTAGTGTCTTTAGACTGTGCCAGGCATGAGCATGGCACAGAAAACCACCCGCTATGCGGGTGGAAAATAAATGGTTATACCAATAAAAAAATCACAATCCGGTTTATATAATAGAGGAGTCCGAGCCACTATTTATAAAAAGGAGAGTGATTTTTTTGTCCAACAAAGCAAATGCATTGGCACATACGAAATAGATGTGCAAGTACCATATCGTATTTACACCTAAGTATAGAAGAAAGATTATATATAATCAATACCGAAAAGATTTAGGTAAAATACTAAGGGAGCTATGTCGGTATAAAGGAGTAGAGATACACTGGAAGGACATTTGATGCCGGACCACGTACATATCTTAGTGAGCATACCACCGAAAATAGCAATATCCAGCTTTATGGGGTATCTGAAAGGAAAGTCCGCCCTGATGATGTTTGAAAAACATGGAAACTTAAAATACAAATTTGGGAACAGGCACTTTGGTCAGAAGGGTATTATGTGAGTACAGTAGGATTAAATGAACAGACAATACGAAAGTATATAAAAGAACAGGAAAAAGCAGATATGATAAAAGATAAATTGAGTATAAAGGAATATGAGAATCCATTTAAATCGTAAGGATTACCCCTTTAAGGGGTAGCGGAGTAAGAAGGACAAAGTGGCTTGAACAAAGTGAAAGCCAGCGCCTTGAGACGCTGGTCATAGTGATAAGGGCTTATAGCCCTACGACAAACCACCCGTTTTACGGGTGGTTTGTGATTTTCACTTATTATTCACCCAGAACCGTAACGACCGCTTTCCGGCAAAGTTCCACCGCTTTGTCCAAATCCGTTTTTTCTATATTCAGCGGCGGATTAAAATAAATAATGTCTCCCATCGGTCGAAGAACCAGTCCCATATCCATAGCTCTCCGGAAGATATGCCAGCCGATACGCTTTTTCGGATCAAAAGCTTTTTTCGTTTCTTTGTTTTCCACCAGTTCGATGGCGTTAATTAATCCGATATGGCGGATTTCTCCCACATGCCTGTGATTTCCCAGGGCTTTCATGAGCTTGTCATGGAGATAGATTCCATTTTCATTGACTTTCTCCAGAATATGATCCCGCTTCATGATTTTCAGTACGGTCAACGCAATGGCGCAGCCCATAGGATTGCCTGCGTAGGTATGGCTGTGGACGAAAGCCTTATGGGTTCCGTAATCATCATAGAAAGCATCGTATACTTTGTCCGTGGTGATGGCAAGAGACATGGGCATGTATCCCGCCGTCAGCCCTTTTGATGTGCAGAGGATATCCGGAGAAATACCGGCATGTTCTATGGCAAAAAGTTTCCCCGTCCTGCCAAAACCGGCGGCAATTTCATCATCAATCATAAGCACACCGTACGCATCGCAGAGCTTACGGAGCTTCCTTAAATATTCGGCAGGATAGATACGCATGCCTGCCGCCCCCTGAAGGATCGGCTCCACAATGACTGCCGCCGTTTCTTTTCCGTACTGTTTAAATGCTTTTTCCGCACTTTCAAAGCATTCCACGCCGCAATGATTCCGCGTTTTCCCATAAGGGCAGCGGTAGCAGTCCAGACCGTCAAAATGAATATTGTCCATAAGCATGGGGTGAAAGATCTTCGCATAAAAATCCATTGATCCGACGGACAGCGCGCCGATCGTTTCCCCATGGTACGATTCAGGAAGGCACATGAACCGCGTCCGTTCAGGATGGCCGGTCTGGTAGTGGTACTGGAAAGCCATCTTGAGCGCCGCCTCTACGCAGGATGAACCGTTGTCATGAAAGGTAAAGCGGGAGAGTCCTTCCGGCAGTACCTTTTCCAGTTCCTGCGCCAGTTTAACAGCAGGCTTATGGGAAAAGTTTGTAAAAATCACATGCTCCAGTTCATCGACCTGCTTTTTCAGGGCTTCATTGATTTCTTCATTGCAATGCCCAAGGAGATTGCACCACCACGATGAAATAATATCCAGATATTCTTTCCCGTCCGTCCCGTACAGGTAAGATCCTTTCGCATGGTCTATAACGACCGGCGGAAATACTTCATTATCCTTCATCTGCATGGCAGGATGCCATATATATTTTTTATCTTCCGCTTCCCAATAATTCTGTTTCATTTAAGTTCCCAACTTCCCTAATTTTAAATACTCCCTTATTCATACAGCGATATAATCGTTTCCGGATCGATATCCAATGCCGTATCTCCTTTTTTCACCCTTGCCAGGACTTTCATACCGGTGATTTCTTCAATCATTTCCACATTGTCTTCTTCCATCACACCGCCTTTCCAATGATTCAGGATAATTCCTTTGACAGAAATATTCCTGCGGCGGATATATTCGCAGGTAGTCACCACTCGGTTGATTGTCCCCAGTCCCGCGTCGGCGATGACAAGGACGGGCAGGCAGAGCCATCGGATAATATCTTCCAGATAATACACCGCTTTTTCATCATGGCGGATAGGGCACATGATTCCTCCGCTGCCTTCCATAGTCACATAGGGGTACGCCGCTGTCACACGTTCCCAGGCTCTCATGATGACATCCTTCTCCACGGGATTCCCTTCAATTCTTGCTGCCAGATGGGGTGATACGGCATTCCGGTATAAATATGACAGAAGCATATCCTCAGGCTCACGGATCTGCGCAAAACGATTTACAAATCCCGCATCGCTTTCCGCCACCGTCCTCGCCCCGCTGATGGCCGCCTTGTAGTAGCCCACATCATACCCTGCACTTCTCAAAGTTTTTACCAGGAGTGCCGTCACATAGGTCTTGCCGACATCCGTATCTGTTCCTGTGATAAAAAGTCCCCTGCCCATCCTATTCCTTCTTTCTCTTTCCCTGACAAATAAAAATGGAAACGGCTCTCTGCACAGCCGATTTCCCCATTTCCTTACCACGCATGTCCTGCGCGGTATAACTTTTTCGCCAGCACTGCCGCCAGAACGCAAAGGCAGATATCGCCCGGCACGGCCAGAAGGAAACAATAAAGCACCACAGGCCAGATACCGATAGGCGTATTCAGGTAATAATTATTTATGACGTACACATAAACCATTCCAAAAAGGTAGACCACAAGAAGTCCTGCCAGGTTCGCAAATAAAATGCGGGCAAATGACAGTTTTTCCATATGCTCCGACAATTTCCCCGTAAGCCAGGCTCCCGCGATGAACCCCAAAAGATAACCGAAAGTGGGCTGGAAAATATATCCCGGCCCTCCGCCCTGCGTAAAAACGGGAACTCCCGACAGACCGAGAGCTACATAAACCGCCACGGAGGCCGCTCCTTTCCTGCTCCCTAAAATGAGCCCTGAAAGGGTCGTGAATAAAAGCTGCAGTGTGAACGGGCAAAGCGGTACAGGCACACGGATAAATGCACCAATCGCCGTAAGCGCCGTAAATAAAGAAAACAATACCAGTTCTTTTACCTTTCCCTGATTTCCTGCGGATATCTCTTCTCTTTCCATATCATCGCCTCTATTGTTTACCTTTTTATACATTCAAATTTACATTACATAAATAATATAACAACTCAGCACTTAATTCAAGGTTCACAATGTACCGTTTTATTTATGGTTTCCCTGTACCGGATAGATCTGCCCATCATATGAATCAGCCGGATGAGTCTTGTATTTCCCGCTCCCGCTTTTTATTATCCCAATACATTTTTCATAGATTTCTATCGATATTTCCATTCTTTTTCCATGCATGCTATAATTCACAAATGATATTATTTCGTAAACCCGGAGGTTCTTTATGACACAGATAAAATGGAAAGCCGCTTTCCTCGCATTCCTGCTTGCATCATCTCTGCACAGTATATATACGGTACAGGCGGAAAAAGGCGTCACCACCGCCACACATATCCGGCGCCACGAGTCCAGCACGACAATTTCTACAGAAACAGTGAAAACGGAAAGCAAGTCTTCTACAACCACAAAGGGTGTTTCCATCACACCCCCTTCCATCGGAATCCTCGTCTTTCCGGATGAAGAAGATGAACCGCTTATCGGTCTTTCCCGACCCAAAGCGCTTGCCTCCTATACAGAAGCCAAAGCGAAGCGGGATGAAAGTTTCTACCGCCACGGTATCCTTGCCATGATAAGGGACGGAAAAAAATGGGGGCTTATCGGCACAGACGGGACGGTTCTTTTACCACCCACCTATAAATTCCTGATTCCGGAAAAGGACGGGCTTTTCAAAGCCGGCGACAAGAAAAAAGATTTACGGCTGATTGATAAAAAAGGAAATCCCGCCACAGCGGTAAAAACGATTCCCTCAAACCCTTTCAGTTACTCTGAAAAAGGTTTGTACGGATTTAAGAAGCCTGACGGCAGTGTGCTTATCGCTCCCCGTTACAAAGCGGTACTTGCCGGATTCAGCGAAGGAATCGCTTTTGTAAAAACCATGCAGGGGGAAAAAATCGCCATTGACGAGAATGGAAGGGCTCTTTTTAAAATCCCCTATGACGGTATCTGCCCCTATAAGTACGGTGTCGCGGAATACAGACGGCGTGTGAATACTTTCAGCGGCAAGTCGTTCCTCGGCATCCTGGCGGCCGATGCCATCAACTCGCAAAAGGTGGAAGACTTTGATAATTATCATACGGCTTACAATGGCATCAAAAGAGGATATATTGATCAAGAAGGGCATATCGTCATAGACAGCCGGAATGATGAAGTCTATCCCATGACCCCTTACGGAACGATTGTCAAGAAAGACGGGCTCACAGCCTTTCTTTCTCCCGAAGGACGCACACTGATTCCCCCTTCCCGTTACACCGTGGGTTCTATTGATATTGAAGACGCCTGCCTCGTGCTCAAGAGCGGCTATTCCGGAAAATGCGGCCTTTTTGACCTGTCAGACGGAAAGCAGGTTATCGATTTCCGTTACGACAATATAACACTTCTCGGATTTAACAGGGCATTGGGGAAAGACGGCAGCCGCCGTTACCTGCTCGATACCTCCACGGGGGATGTCATAGCTTCTCTCCCGCCCAATATCGGAGCCGCCCATTTTAATGAGACACCTGTCACCTGGATTTTCAGAGCTAAAAGCTACTACGGCATTATTGATGAAGAAGGAAATATCCTGTACGAAGATGCAAAAGATCCGCTTACGGGTGTTACAAAATTCCGGCACGGTTTCAGCGGCGGACAGAAGGACAACAAAAAGTGGGGCATCCTTAAGAGCGACGGCACCTGGCTTGTACATCCCACCTACGATTACATAAAACTGCTGTAAACAGTAAAATGACGATTCCCTCAATTCGGATCGTCATTTTTTATGTTCCTCTATTCATACCGGATTCATGTAATAAATGTTGTCTGCGGGTGAACTGCCCTATCTTGCGGCAATACGCTTCCATCTTCCATAAGCGTTGCCATAAAAGCGTGTGAAAGTTTTACGTTCACTTTGCCCCGTCCCTCTCACCACACGATGCAGCATATGCCGATAAAAGAAACGACGATTCCCAGTGCCTGCCGGCGGGACAGCTTTTCCCCATACAGAACCGCCCCCGTTAAAATGAGGCAAAGCGTAATGAGGGCATTCGTCACAATAAAGGAAGCATTCATCGTCCAGCCCGCCTTATAAATGAAAATCGTCCCTATTTCAATAAACGCAATGGAAAGGCCTAGGGCAAGGGCAGCAGGACGGAAGCTCATAATCTCTTTCCATTTCTCTCCCTTTTTTCCTGTAAACGCATAAATCAGAAAAGATGTAAGCGACGCCACAAGGTATGTTACTACAAGCGCCGCCAGCGGATCCGCGCTGCCCGCCACCTCTTTTGCCGACACCTGGTATCCGACGCCCGCCATGACCACAAGACCGACAGGCCACCAAAATGAAAAATTCATGCGCCCCTCACAATCATATACATCCCCGATGATGTGATTATCAGCCCTGCTATGGCGGTAAACGAAACCGCTTCACCGTAAAATACCGCCCCCACAACAAGGAGAGCCGCCACAATCATTGCCGTATAAAGGATGAATCCCACATTCATCGCCCAGCCCGCTTTATACATGTACACACAGCCCACTTCAAGCCCTGTCACTGCAAAGCCTATTCCTGCCGCTGCCAGCCGGACATGGGACATATCGGCAAGCAGATCCATTCCGCCCATCCCATAGTAGAGACCGGTGCAAACCGCGGCGCTTACAAGATAAGTCACCCCCAGCGCGGCTAAAGGATCCGCCCGGGAAGATATTTTCTTCGCACACACCTGATAAATCACATCCGCCAGCACCACACAGGCTACGGGCCACCACATCTGAAATAAATTGTCCATGCTCTTCCTTTCAAAAAACGTTTTGCACTATTCTTTCGGCCGGCGCCGCACCTGCGGGATATTTCCACTTGTACACCTTCCCGTCCGGCGGCAGAAAAAGAGTCCTGTATTTGTAGGATTAAGATCATCAGGAAACGGGTTCTTCCTGCCAACCTTTGCACACATCCACCCATCCTTTCGCGCCCGCGTATTTCTCCAGCTCTTCAGGTGTAAGCTTCACTGCGCTGTGGTCTGTCCCTGCCGCGGGATAAATCACATCAAACCGTTTTAATGATATATCAAGATAGACATCTGCCGTGGGCGGAAGGCAAAACGAGCAGACACCGCCGGGCCGATGGCCGATATACTTTTCGCATTCTATCCCGGGAATCATTTTCGGCTTCTTATGGAAAAACATTTTATACTTATGATTATCAATCCGTGCGTCCCCTGCCGCCACGATAACCACAGGCACTTTTTCCACAAGAAAAGAAAGCGTCTTTGCAATGCGCGCCTCCTCTGTACCGAGAGCAAGCGCCGCAAGCGCCACTGTCGCGCTGGACTCCTTCAAATCCATGCAGCGGTCTGCCATACCGAACCGTTCAAAATAAGCCTGTACCGTTTCAAAAGACATCATAGCCTCCTTTTTTCCACTATACCATGAATCATCGGTAAATAACAGGATATATTTGTTTCACCGATGCCTTTTGCGGTATAGTATAAATATATCATTCATGTGTAAATCAAAGGAGGCTCTTATGAAAACCATACACACCAAACACGCACCCGCCGCTATCGGCCCCTATTCCCAGGCAAAGCAGGCGGGCGGATTTATATTTCTTTCCGGACAAATCGGTATCGACCCGGCCGCAGGAAAAATCATCGTCTCCGACATTGCCGGACAAACGGAACAGGTCTGCAAAAATATAAAAGCCATTTTAAAAAAAGCAGAAACTTCTATGGACAATGTGGTAAAAACGACCTGCTTCCTCACAGACATGAAAGACTTTGCCGCCTTTAACGAAGTCTATGCAAAACACTTCCCGGGCAAACCGGCAAGAAGCTGCTTCGCCGTCAAAGATCTTCCCGCAGGCGCACTCTGCGAAATCGAAGTCATTGCCGTTAAATAAGGCCTGTGCCATGGACTTCCATACACTTTGCATCGGCTGCCGCACATATCGCCGTTTCAAGCGGAAACAAATTCCTGAAGAAATACTTGATGAACTTCTGGAAAATGCCCGTATCGCAAACAGCGCCATGAATGGGCAGCCGCTCCGCTATGTCCTTGTAAAAACCCCTGAAGCGGTGCGGAAAATCCAGCCATGCTTCCACTTTGCCGCTGCCCTTCCCAAAGAGCTGGGACAGCCGAAAGAAGGCGAACAGCCTGCCGCTTTTATCATTCTATGCACAGAAGGGCCGGAAACCCCGTGGACAGGCATAGATATCGGTATCGCCGTAAGGACAATGAATCTCAATGCTTATATCCACGGCGTAGGTTCCTGTATCATAGGAAACGTGGAATTTGAAAAAGTAAAAGAAATACTTTCTATCCCTGAAACATGGATACCCAGGCTGGCTCTCGCTCTCGGCTATCCCTCCCATAAGAGTACCATCGTGGAACTTCCCGAAGACGGCTCCGTAAAATACTACCTTGATGAAGAGCGCCAATATTACGTACCGAAAAGAAAACGGAAAGACATTTCCATAATCAGGTAAAACAAAAAGAGAGAGTACCCGCTTCCCGGATATTCTCTCTTTTCATAAAACGATTACTATATTTCAGCAGAGCTCCTCTTTCCTGTCCAGAATCTCTCTTCCCGGTGCACAGGCAGGACAGTCGCACCACTTGCCGCCTTTCGCCTTCACTTCCTGGGCATGTGCCGCATAAGCCGCCGCCTGTTCCGCGCCAAATGTTTTTTCCCCTGCATCCGATTCAAAAAACGCAAGGACATCATCAATAGAAAGCACATCCGCTTCCAATTCCGCCACCAGTTTCCGCCCGGCTTCCTTTTCCCGATCACTGCCAAGAGCGGCGATATACTCTTCCGCAATTTTCTTTAATCCCGCATAGCAGCTGGGAGCCGCAATCAACGCCTTTACTTTTTCAACAATGGCTTCATTCATTATAAGATCCTCCTTTTCTCTCAAACTATTAATTAAACAATTACATGATACCTTGAAAAACGATTCTGATCCTCTGCTGACAGAACGGTCTAAACGATAAACGGAAAAACCCGCCGGCCTTTCTCCGCCCGGCAGCCGGTAATCATTTCCCTACGCCGGATGCTTGCTTTCCCCATTTATCACTTCCAGTATACCAGAAAATGAAAATCGGAAAAAAGCATAGAGGAATCAAAGTTATTCTTACATGCAGAAATACCATTGTTTTCCTATTTCGCAAAGGCAACTGCCCCTTGGTACTTCAGGAAAGCAATGGTATTTTTCTATTTCCGCTATTTCTTCCAAGCAGGAGCGGTCTGCATGAAGCAGCCACTTTTAATTTTCGGTATGGCCCAATAAATACAGAGCTACAAAATATATGCTCACCAAACCTGCATTTATTCTTCTCCGAGTTCCTGTTCTACTACGGAAACAATGTCATCAATCACCCGTTCGAGCCGATCTTTATCACTGCCCTCTCCCATGACGCGGATAAGAGGTTCCGTGCCTGACGCACGGACGAGGATACGCCCGTCATTTCCCAGTTCGTCTTTCGCCGCCTCGACAGCTGCCCGGATCTGTTCATTTTCTTCCCATCCGTTCTTGCTGTACACTTTTACATTTTTCAGCAGCTGGGGATAGGTGGTCATGAGATGATTTAATTCAGAAAGGGGGCCGTCATGGTCACGGAGAACCATAAGTGTCTGTACTGCTGTGATAAGACCGTCGCCGGTGGTATTAAATTCAGGGAATATAATGTGTCCAGACTGTTCACCGCCAAGGGAATATTCGTGCGCCTTCATTTCTTCCAGCACATAGCGGTCGCCTACATTGGTCGCCACGGTACGGCATCCGTGTTCCGCCAGCGCCTTGCCGAAGCCCAGGTTGCTCATGACGGTGCCTACGACCATATTCGCATTGAGCCGCCCTTCTTTCTTCATACGCAGGGCGTTAATCACCATGAGATGGTCGCCATCCATGACATCTCCCTGTTCATCAACGAAAAGACAGCGGTCCGCATCGCCGTCATTAGCAATACCACAGTCCGCCCCCATTTCGACGACCATTTTCTGCAAGGTTTCCATGTGGGTGGAACCGCAGTCTTTATTGATATTCACGCCGTTCGGTTCGCAGTAGAGGGCGGTTATTTCCGCACCCAGTTCACGGAGGATGTCGGGAAGGAATCCGCTGGCGGCGCCGTTGGCGGAATCCGTTACGATTTTCATCCCTTTGAAATCCCCTTTCACTGTGGAAAGGATATAATTTTTATATTTCCACGCAAGCTCGTTGCGGTGGCGGATAAATCCGACCTTTTCGCCGGTAGGCCGTGCCAGTTCTTCGTCATGTCGAAGGATATTTTCTATTTCTTCTTCCGCCTGATCTGGCAGTTTATGTCCGTTCCTGTCAAAAAATTTGATTCCGTTATCGGGGAACGGGTTATGGGAAGCAGATATAACGACACCGGCATCATAGTTTTCTGTCCGTGTCAGGTATGCGATACCCGGTGTGGGAATCACGCCTGCCAAGTCCACATTCACCCCCGACGCGCACAGCCCCGCCGATAAAGCGGCTGCCACCATGGTTCCTGAAATCCTTGTATCCATACCGATAAGCACGCGATGGGTTCCTTCCTCCCTACAGAAATAGGCGCCTGCCGCCCGCCCCAGCTGGAATGCTAATTCGGGCATGAGTGTGGAATTTACCACGCCGCGTACGCCGTCTGTTCCGAACAATGTGACCATTCTAAATCCTCCGCGATTGATTTCTTACTATTTTGCACTGCAATTTTCAAATGATACAGCGAATATATTTTCCCGTCAAGCCGTTTATTCTTTTTCTATTTTCACATGTACCGTAACGGCTCCGGGAATAATCATACCGTTTTCCGGTTTCGGTATGTCAATCTTTTTGGTAACGCTTTCCTTTGCTCCGGTGATATCGATTTCTTCCAGTTCCACCACCGTATTTTTATCGAAATAGCTTTCCGGTGCCTTGACAGTGGCCACCGGCGGCGTCACCGTGATTTCAGAGACTTTGTATCCTTCTGCCGGTTCCCCTTTTACTATCGGTTTGAAAGGAATATTTCCCGTCTTCTGGTCTTCCGACATATGTACGGAAACACGGACACGGGTAGGCATGATGTCAATCCCCGTTACCGTATTTCCATCTGCATCAAGAATATTCACCGCATCAAACTCGTCGAAATCTTTTGTTTTCCCCGCCACATTGACAGAGATAATGGCGCGGTCGGCAAGAGCCGTGCGGCTGCTGGCTCCCGCGACAGTAATATATTCCGGCGTCGTGGATTTCCGCTCCGCCTTGAAACCTGCCGGAAGCGCTCCGATAAATTCCACCTGCGCCGGCAGCGATTTCACTGCATAGGTGTCGATAAATAAATCGAAATATGTCTGATCCTGGGAAATCACCGTTTCATTTCCCGGTACGGAAATATGGATGGGTGTGTTCGGATAATCGCCGTCCGTAAATCCGTCAAGATCGACATAGGCTTTGATATTATCACTCCGCATGCTGACCAGATCGCTGCGGTTCATGCGGATCTTCACTTTCACCCTCTGGGGTACATTAAGGGCTACGAGAGAACGGTCCAAATTACGCACTTCGACCGGAACGGTATAAGAGTTTTCCACAAGAGGATTCTGCTCATTCATGACATATACCCAGAAAGCAAATGCCGCCATGAGGCAGAGGAATTTAGGAAGCCACCACCGCAGATTTGTATATTTCATTTCAGCGGGCTCCATTTCTGCAATACATTACCGACGCCTTTCGCTTTATCCTGCACAAGGAAGTTCCGCAGGATATTCCGCAAGCCGTCTTCTTCGAGATGGCGGTAAATATGGCCTCCGTAAGCATAGGAAACCGTTCCCGTTTCTTCACTGACGATGACCACGACACAGTCCGCCTGTTCAGACATGCCGATTCCCGCGCGATGGCGTGTCCCCAATTCAGAGGAGAGGCTCCTGTCACGGGTAAGCGGCAAAAGGCAGCCTGCCGCCATAATGCGGTTGTCGCGGATAATAACGGCGCCGTCATGGAGCGGTGTATTTACGATAAAAATATTTCCAAGAAGCTCTTTTGACACGAGGGCCTCCAAACGGATCCCTGTATCAATACGGTCATCAAGCCCTACTGTCCTTTCAAAAACGATAAGCGCGCCCACTTTATTCTTCGCCATGGTCATCGTCGCTTCCACCACATGATCAATGACAGCATCTAATTCCGCTTCATCCATGATGCGGGAAGAAATATAAAATTTGCCGCGGCCAAGCTGTTCCAGAGCACGGCGGAGTTCCGGCTGGAATACCACAGGGAGCGCGACAATGAGCACTGTCATAAGTTTATCGAGTATCCAGCTGACTACATGGAGCTGGAGCCAGCCTGCAAACAATGTGAAAAGTCCGAGGAACACGAGCCCCTTCAAAAGAGCGGTCGCCCGCGTATCACGGACAAGGATATACATCCGGTAAAAGAAAAACGCGACAACAAGTATATCCAGCGCATCCCAAAGGCGCATTGTCATCAGCAGTCCCTGTATTTGTCCAAGCATAAAAACTCCCGTCGCCAAAGCAAATAATACATTATTGATAAATAATTACAGTCGTCATTTATTGTATCACGAACCTTAAGTTTTTGCAGTTATGTCCCGCTGTTTCATAAGGCGGAAAAATAAACTTCCAGTAGAAATATAAAACGGCAGCCGGAAAAGCCGCCGCTTCATACTATCTTTTGTCATACACATCCCATTCCAGCTCCATGATGCGGAACTGATAATCCGCGCTGGCTTTCTGAAGAGAATAAATATCCTTCTGCTGTTCTTTATTTTGCTCCAGTGCCAGTGTCGCCGCCCATTCGATATTGTTCAGCTGGTCATCATACCGGCTGGCCTCCACATTCATCATCCGTTCCTGCAGATCCGCAATAAGGGACTGCTGCCATGAAATGAAAGCAAGAAGGAGAAAAACACACAGATAAAGATACCAAGTATGTTCCAGACAAAGTTTTTCTTTCCACCTGTCCACGAAAATTATCCCCTTATTTCGTCATCAAGTTTTTCTTTATTGAGAAGAGTCAAATGATCTTTTGTAAATTCAATCCACAACCGGGCCGCTCTGGAGAGGTAACGCCCTTTCTTCCAAATCGCATACAGGTGGTGGGTCATTTTCGGTTCCGTCAGCGGGCGGACGGCTATATTTCCATCTGCACTGTTTAGCGGACAAAGGCGGCTTGGCAGGATCGCCACTCCCAGTCCCGAGGAAACGGTCTGGAGCATGAGATCGCGCTGGCTCGTCTCAAAAACAATTTTCGGCGTAAATCCGATCTTCTTGCAGTTCGACAGGATATCATCATGTAAATTGAAATCATCGCGATAGAGGACAAGCGGATAATCGGCAAGAAGTTTCATAGGTATTTCTTTTCTCTCTTCCAGCGGATAACCTTTCGGCATGACGACGCACATTTTATCATCCGACAGGAAGAATGATTCAAAATCTTTATTCGGAATGGTGCAGATGATGCCCACATCAATGCGTCCTTCCTGCACGGAGGTCTCGATTACCTTGGAGCCGTATTCGTAAAGCTCAATGGAAATCTGCGGATAGGTTTTTTTAAATTCGCCCAGGAGCTTGGCGAAAACATGCGCGTCCGTAATCGGCGGCAATCCGATCTGGATCGTGTCCTTTTTCAGATTGAATTCATTTTCAAAGTCGCTCTTTAAGTGTTCAAAAGCGAAAAGGCAGCGCTTCGCGTAGTTTAGGAAGATGCTTCCCGGCGCAGTAATTTCGACTGTCTTCGCATTGCGGATAAAAAGGATGATCCCCAATTCATCTTCCAGCGATTTGATCATGCGGCTGATGGCGGACTGGGAAATATGAAGATTCCTCGACGCTTTGCTGAAACTTTTTTCTTCCGCTACTTCCATGAAATACTTCAAGTGACGATAGTCCATAATACACGCTCCTTACTTTTGAAATATTTTCTTAAAAATGTACACCTTGTCATTCTTGTGCAAAAATCGTATTTCCTCTATAATGAACATAGATTTCATAATTTCCTGCTGAAAAATTATGTGTAAACAATTATGATTATATAGCATTAATTGACTTAACTATGCGATTTTCTCATAATGTAATTGTACATAATTTTTTTATATCTTGCAAGGAATATTTATGAACCGAACCCGTATCCGTCCCGCATGGGAGTTGCCCGGCGGATATTTAAAAAAGGAAGTGTTGAACTGTGAGAAACGTAAAGACAATGGACGGCAATACAGCCGCGGCGTATATTTCATACGCATTCACAGAAGTAGCTGCCATTTACCCGATTACCCCTTCGTCACCGATGGCGGAATCTGTAGATGAATGGTCTGCCCATGGAAAGAAGAATATTTTCGGCGACACGGTCCATGTGGCGGAAATGCAGTCTGAAGGAGGCGCGGCAGGCGCATTTCACGGCGCTTTGCAGGGAGGCGCGCTTACCTCTACCTATACCGCATCACAGGGAATGCTTCTCATGCTGCCGAATATGTACAAAGTAGCTGGCGAACTTCTTCCCGGCGTCTTCCATATCGCCGCCCGCGCCCTTGCAAACCACGCCCTTTCCATTTTCGGAGACCATCAGGACGTAATGAGTGCGAGAGCCACCGGCTGTGCCATGCTTGCTGAATCGAACGTACAGGAAATCATGGATCTTGCCGGCATTGCCCACTTGGCGGCCATTAAAGGCCGCGTGCCTTTCATCAATTTCTTCGACGGATTCCGCACAAGCCATGAAATACAAAAAGTGGAAGTCATGGAGTACGACGAACTGGAACCTCTCATCGACAAGGAAGCTCTCGCCGCATTCCGCGCCCGCGCGCTGGATCCGGACAGGCCCGTCATCCGCGGCACGGCGGAAAATCCCGATATCTATTTCCAGCACTGCGAGGCGGCCAACCCGTTTTATAACGCGCTTCCCGATATCGTGCAGGGCTATATGGATAAGATCAGCGCCATTAAGGGACGGACATATCACCTCTTCGACTACTACGGCGCGCCTGACGCAGACCGTGTCATTGTCGCCATCGGTTCCGTTTCCGATATCTGTAAAGATGTGGCTGACGCCGTCAATGCCGCCGGCGAAAAGGTGGGAATTGTAAATGTCCACCTGTACCGTCCGTTCTCTGTCAGCCATTTCATAAACCGGCTTCCCGAAACGGTAAAGAAGATTGCCGTCCTCGACCGCACACGCGAGCCGGGCGCTATCGGCGAACCGCTTTTCCTTGATGTGCAGAGCGCCGTCACTGCGGCAGGAAGAGATATCAAGGTTTGCGGCGGCCGTTACGGATTAGGTTCCAAAGACGTCATTCCGGAAGACATCATGGCTGTCTATGAACATCTGAAATCTGAAACACCGCGCCATAATTTCACTTTATCCATCAGAGATGATGTAACCAATTTGTCTCTCACCCCCATTCCTGTCCCCGAAAAAGAAAGCAAACTTGTTTCCTGCAAATTCTGGGGGTTCGGCTCAGACGGCACCGTCGGCGCCAACAAGAGCGCCATTAAAATCATTGGTGACCACACAGATATGTATGCCCAGGGATACTTTGCTTACGATTCCAAGAAATCCGGCGGCGTGACCATTTCCCATCTCCGTTTCGGTCCCGATCCGATCCGCAAACCCTACCTCATCCGCAAAGCGGACTATATCGCCTGCCACCGCCCGTCCTACGTGTACAAATATGACTTGCTCCGCGGCTTTAAGCCGGGCGGCATTTTTCTCCTGAACTGCCAATGGCGTCCGGAAGATTTGGAACACGCTCTTCCGGCAGCGCTGAAAAGGAAGCTGGCCTCTCTCCATGCGAAATTTTACATCATTGATGCTTTTGAAATCGCGAAGAAAATCGGTCTCGGCGGACGGATCAATATGATTATGCAGTCCGCTTTCTTCCATCTGACAAAGATCATTCCCGAAGCAGATGCTGTGAAATACCTGAAAGACGCCAATGAATATTCCTACGGGCGGAAAGGCCAGAACGTAGTCGACATGAATAATGCGGCTGTCGACGCGGGTATCGCAGGAGCCGTTGAAATCCCCATCCCCGAAGAATGGGCGCATGCGACCGAAGGCGGCTTTATTGCCAAAATAAACCGTCCCGATTTCGTGAGAAACGTTTGCGACGTCATGAACCGGCAGGAAGGGGATGATCTTCCCGTTTCCACATTTAAAGGCTGGGAAGACGGCACGTTCACCACAGGCACATCGCACTACGAACGTCCTGCCGCGGCTATCCAGGTTCCGGAATGGATCCCTGAAAACTGTATTTCCTGCAATCAATGCGCTTTTGTCTGCCCCCATGCCGCCATCCGGCCCTTCATTGTGACCGAGGAGGAAGAGGCACGCGCGCCGGAAGGATTCATCTGCAGAGATCTGCCGGGGCCGAAAAAGGGATTGAAATACCGCATCATCATCAGTCCTGAAGACTGCTACGGCTGCAGCATCTGCGCCAATGTATGCCCCGCCCCGAAAAAGGCTCTCGTCATGAAACCGATTGAAACGCAGCTTGACAAGCAGAAATACTGGGATTATGCCATCACGCTCCCCCGCAAGGAAAATCCGATGAATAAATTCACTGTCCGCGGCTCCCAGTTTGAACCGACGTACTTTGAATTTTCCGGCGCCTGCGCAGGCTGCGGTGAAACGCCTTACGTCCACCTGGTCACCAATCTCTTCGGTGACAGAATGCTTATTGCCAACGCCACAGGCTGTTCCTCCATTTACGGAGCAAGCGCTCCTTCCATGCCTTACTGTACCAACGCGGAAGGCCAGGGACCCGCATGGGCAAATTCCCTCTTTGAGGACAATGCGGAATTCGGCCTCGGCATGCACCTGGGCGAAATCAAACTGCGCCGGCGGGTAGAGGAGAAACTGAATGAAGTACTTCCTTCTTCTGATGAAAACACAAAAACGGCTATAGAAGAATGGCTTGCCGGAAAAGATGTGGGGGACGGCACTCGGAGCAGGGCGGAAAAACTGGAAGCCGCGCTGAACGCAAAAGTCTCTTCTCATCCGGAATATAAAGAAATCCTCGCCCTGAAAGATCATTTTATTAAAAAGAGCCAGTGGATCTTCGGCGGCGATGGCTGGGCATACGATATCGGCTTTGGTGGTCTGGACCATGTCCTTGCATCTGGAGAAGACATCAACGTCCTCGTACTGGATACGGAAGTTTACTCCAACACGGGCGGCCAGTCCTCGAAATCCACCCCTGCCGCAGCTATCGCTAAATTTGCGGCAGCAGGCAAAAAGACTAAGAAAAAAGACCTCGGCATGATCGCCGTGTCTTACGGATATATTTATGTAGCACAGATCGCTTTGGGAGCCGACATGAACCAGGCTGTAAAAGCCATCCACGAAGCAGAATCCTATCCCGGCCCGTCCCTTATCATCGCTTACGCCCCCTGTATCAACCACGGCATCAAGGCAGGCATGGGCGAAGCATCGGCAGAACAGAAAGCAGCCGTGGAATGCGGTTACTGGTGTAACTGGCGCTATGACCCCCGGCTTCTGGATGCGGGAAAGAATCCTTTCCATCTGGACAGCCGAGAACCGAAAGGCGATTTCCGTAAATTCCTTTTAGGCGAAGTCCGCTACGCAAGCTTGCAGAAGCTCTTCCCGCAAGAAGCGGAAGCCCTCTTTGAAAAAACAGAAAAAGATGCCAGAGCACGCAGACAGAGTTACGTCCGTATGCAGAAGTCTTTTGATCTGGAAATGCAGGAACACCAAGCCGCGGCAGAACAGAGATAAACCGGGCAAAACAAAAGAGTCATAATCGGGAAACATATTTCCGCTTATGGCTCTTTTTCTATCTTAAATCAGACGTACTGCCATGGGCAGACGAAGATAGGACAGAAACTCCGACATATCCATGTACAGCTCACCAAAGAGGTTATCGTCTGTTTCTACCTTCTCCTGTCATCATTTTCCGATTCATTTCTTCTCGTTATTTGTAAATATCTCGCCTGTGTGATACAGAAACCGCAACAATTATTAATTGCTCGTCTTTAATCTCTGCAATAATACGATAGTTCGCAATTCTGTATCGCCAATATCCACTTAAATCAGCCGTCAAGGCTTTTCCATGAACTCTGGGATTACTGCAGCCATACAGGTTTGATCTCAGCCATTTTAAAATAAGTCTTTGGATTGATTGATCCAGTTTTTTAAACTTCTTTTTGAATCCATCGGTATATTCAATCTTATACATGATTAAACATCTAATTCCTCAAATAATTCTTCGATCGGATAGATTTTTACCTTTCCTTTTCTCCTCTCTTCTTCATATTTTTTTATGACCTGCATATCATATTCATCTTCCAATTTTTCTAAAGCCAGGCGTTTTAATAAAGAAGATACCGCGCATCCGTAAATAGCAGCCGCTTGATTAAGAATTTCGGCCTCTTTCTCATTAATACGGACACTTATGACAGAACTCATAATATCACCCCTTTCACATACAATATTTGTATGACATCTGTATGACTTTATTATAATTTATAGGAAATAAAAAAACAATTATCTTTCCTCCGATATCAGCATCCATACACTAAATCAGACGTACCGCCATGGGCAGACGAAGATAGGACAGAAACTCCGACATATCCATGTACAGCTCCACATCATCAAAGAAGAATTCCGCAATGTCATGAAAATCCGTTTTCACGCCGTCATTAAACGCATATTCCAGATAGTAAGGCATCCAGCCTGCCTTATGGAAAAACGCCTTGATATCATTCACGCCCTCTTTCGGTTCCAGACAGGCTGCTTTCAGCAGCTCCCCGCCCGTAATTTTTTCAAAGCCAAAGTACGATGCCAGCGACAAAACGATCAGACGCATTCTATAATCTTTTTCCAGCAGGTCGAGGACATCCAGATTCACACGGAGGCGGGCAGCAATCTGCCCAAGTTCTTCCCGCTTTTCACGATATTCCTCTTCTGTCATATCAATGCGGTAACCGCCTTTTAATTCATAAAGCAGTCCCCTTTTTTGCACCTCTCCCATCATTTTCCTTTCCTGACCGCGGTACTCCTGCCGGCGGTCATTCCTTTAAAATTTCATTTCCGCTCCGATTGCCCATTCCCTTCCGCCAAGGTAAAGATCATCTGCCTTCCTGCCAAAGATATTGTAGAGTGCCAGTGTAGCAGAAAATTTTTCGCCCCATTTCTTCCGGGCAGAGATATCCAATGTGTGGTAAGAATAATCCTTTCCGTCAAACTGATAATCACCAAGGAAATAACTCTTTACTGATCCGCTCCAGCCGTATTTCTCATGATCGTCATAGAGAAAACAGGCGCTGAAGGTATTTCTCGCACGATTGTCGAGACGTGCTTCCGCCTTTCCTGTCATAGCACCTTTTGCGTCAAGGTACACGTGGCCTACTTTAAAGGTAAGGCGGCCGCTCACATGGTAGCCCCATTCCGTTTCTACCCCATGGATATCCCCGCGGCTGATATTTTGATAGAACCAGTCATTATTCCTTCCTGACGGCTGCGCATCAATGAGATTCTTCACCCGGTTATCAAAATAAGTCACCCTGCCGAAACTCCTGCCCCGTTCCCATTCAATGCCGGCGTCCCAGCTGCGGGATTTCTCCGCCTCCAAATCAGGATTACCGTAAACATTCACAAAATGATGGAGCTTGATGTACAGTTCACTGATAGTCGGCGCCTTAAATCCTTTCCCGTAATTCACCTTGAACCGGGTACGGCTGTCTGGTTCATAAGTCAGCCCAAGACGGGGCGACAGAGACGAACCGAAACGGTTATGATGCTCAAAACGCAGAGACGGCGTAATGAAAAGCCGGTCATTTGCCTGCCACAAATCGGAAACATACACCGCCACATGATCTGCGGAGTGGGATTCCCTCTTTTTTGAGAGACCTGCCGCATTATCGGCAAGACGCGTCCCTTCATAAGCAATATTCCGATAGTCCCCGCCGAACGTAAAAGTATGACGTTCCGATTTCACCGTATCCTTCACCTCAAGGAAATAAGTACTGTATCTCGCATTATCGCTGTTTTCTTTCGGGAAATACCGATTCAGGTGTCCTGCAAGAAACAGCGGCAGTCCTTGCAGGTTCCTTCCGTTATAGGAATAGGAATCTTTCTTCATACGGCTCATGCCCACGCGAACCATATAATCATTTCTTCCCGTACGGCCCGTATACTCTGCGGAGAAATCAAATCCATCCCTGCTGATATTTTCCCGCCGTCCCCTGTATACAGGCACCTTCTTGCCCCTCATGCTCAAATCGGCATCAGCATATGATGAATGAACAGATTCATTAAAATATCCTGCATCAAAACGCAATTGCCCCTGCACGGAATTTTCAAAATCGTAAAGTCCTGTCCAGTGGAACAGCCGGCGGTTTCCCGCATCCGGTGTATTGATCCCTTTTGTCAAAACGGCGGCTCCCCCATGAGACGGCGGCATACCGGGAAATGTGATAAACATTTTGCTGTCTTCTTTATAAGAAACAGGACGTATTTTTATGAAAGACACATCAAAAGCATTGCTCCACCGTCCTTCTTTCCCTAAATCAAAACGATAGCTGTTTTTCAATTCATTTGTCCCTGCTGCAGCACTGACAGTCACTTCCCGTTTTTCCGGCTTCTTCGTGATGATGTTGATGACACCGCCCATGGCATCAGAACCGTAAAGGGCGCTCGATGCTCCGCGGACAATTTCCACCCGGTCGATACGATCTGCGCTGATCCGATCCAAAACATAGAAATTCTGTGTCACACTTGTATCCTCATCAGCCATACGTTTCCCATCCACCAGAACCAGTGTGTGATTCGTATTCATACCGCGGAGCATCACCTGATGGCCGCCCATTCCCGCATTTTTTGCCGGACGTGACCGCTCCACGCTCAGATTTAAAACGGACGAAAGGGCAGATCTCATATCATACGCCCCGGAACGCTTTATGTCTTCCGATGTAACGATCTCCGCAGACTGCGGTTCTTTCCTAATTTCCGCTTCCGTCCGTTCCGCCGTTACCAAAACTGCAGGCATTTCATAAACCGATGCCGCAACAGACATCACAGGCAGAGACAACGAAGCAAAAACGGAAACAGCCAAAATTGTTTTCATATATTCTCCTTTGCAGGGATACCCTGAAATAAATTAATGAAAATCAGTATCAAATAAATTGTAAATGATTTCTTTTCGAATTTCCACATAGGAAAGAAAACTTTCAAAGAAACCATGATTTTGCCATGAGCCGCATTCACAAACCTGCGAAAAATTATTGACACAACCTCAAAAACCTGTCATAGCGGTTCACGAATACCGTTCTTGATAAGCCCCCTAAAAAGGCATAAAAAAATGAGACCCTTTTCAGAGTCCCATCTTCAATGCTGATAAAATGATTATTTCAATTCTACCGTTGCGCCTGCTTCTTCAAGCTTCTTCTTAATTTCTTCAGCTTCAGCCTTAGCTACGCCGGTCTTTACTTCTTTCGGAGCGCCGTCGACGAGGGCTTTGGCTTCTTTCAGACCCAGAGCTGTGATTTCACGAACAGCTTTAATAACCTGAATCTTCTGAGCGCCTGCTTCTTTCAGGATTACGTCAAATTCGCTCTTTTCTTCAGCTGCTGCTGCGCCTGCTGCCGGAGCCGCTGCTGCTACTGCTACCGGTGCTGCCGCGGATACGCCGAATTTTTCTTCAATTGCTTTTACGAGTTCGCTCAATTCGAGAACAGACATTTCGCTGATTGCGTTAAGGATTTCTTCATGTGTCATTTTTAGTTCCTCCAATGGAATAAATTTTTAGGCGCTTATGCGCTTTCTTTCTGTTTACGCACTGCTTCGAGAGCATATGCAAGGTTCTGGATATTGCCGTTCAATGCACACGCCAGACCGGTAATCGGTGCCAGCAATGCAGATGCGACCATACCAAGGAGCTGTTCCTTGGACGGCAGATCCGCCAGGGCTTTTACAGCTTTCGGATCAATGACTTTTCCGTCAAGAACGCCGGCTTTAATTGCAACGGCTTCACTCTTTGTTTCTTTCAGGAATTCTTTCAGCGCCGCTGCCGGTGCTACGGGATCTTCCTTGCAGGTAGCCAGGCCGTTCGGCCCCTGGAGCAGATCATCAAGATCATGGATCCCGATATCATTGGCAGCGATACGGGTCAAAGTATTCTTAATAACTTTGTACTGCACGCCATGCTTCAGGAATGTGCGGCGGAGCTGCATAGCCGTCTTCACATCGAGTTTGTTGTAAGCAACGAGTACCACGCCCTGGGAAGACAGCTGTTCTTTCATTTCTTCAACAACAGCAGCCTTTTCCGGCCGAACCGTTACTTCATAATTTCCTTCGCTCATAGTACACCTCCTCTGCTTATAGGATTTTCAGAACGCGGTGCCGCGCCCTTATTATATTTATCACGTTAGCTAAAACGACCCCGCTTTGCGTCGCGAGGTCGTGTACTGTCATTACAGTACTCAGCCTCGGGAGGCGGGCTTTCGCCCATTATGGATACCGCCGGTCTTAAGCTAAGTGTAAATAATAAAATTATTCAGCTTTCGGTGCCGCCACTGTGGACATGTCAATATGAATGCCGGGTCCCATTGTAGATGAAAGAGTCAGACTCTTCATATACTGTCCCTTGACAGTCGTCGGGCGTGCTTTCAGAATGGTGTTGTAAATAGTTACAAGGTTTTCTTTGATCTTATCAGCATCAAAAGACGCTTTGCCGATAATAACCTGTACATTGCCCGCTTTATCGGTACGGTACTGCACCTTGCCGCCTTTGATTTCGTTGACAGCTTTGGTGACATCTGTTGTTACAGTGCCGTCCTTCGGGTTAGGCATGAGTCCTTTCGGTCCCAGTACGCGGCCAAGACGGCCGATAACTGCCATCATGTCCGGTGTTGCTACAACTACATCAAAATCCATCCAGCCCTGGGCAATTTTGTCCGCCAGTTCTTTTCCGCCTACATAGTCGGCGCCGGCCGCTTTGGCATCCTCTTCCTTCTGGTCTTTGGCAAATACGAGAACTTTCTTGGATTTACCTGTACCATGGGGAAGAACCGTTGCGCCGCGGAGCTGCTGGTCAGCATACTTCGGGTTGATGTTCAGATTGAACGCAAGTTCGACAGTTTCGTCAAATTTTGCAGTTGCCGCTTCTTTTAAGAGCTTAACAGCTTCGTCAACATCATAGAACTTATGACTGTCAACGATGGCTGCGGTTGCTTTTTGTTTCTTTGTCAATTTTGCCATTGTTTCCTCCTTCGTGGTCATCGGATAAATATCCTGCCACTGACAGTCATCAGTCTGTTACTTCGATGCCCATAGAACGGGCTGTGCCTTCTACAAGGCGCATTGCTGCTTCCACTGTGTTGGCATTCAGGTCGGGCATCTTTGTTTCAGCGATTTCCTTAACCTGTGCCCTGGTGACTTTACCGACTTTATTTTTGTTCGGCTCACCGGAAGCTTTTTCAAGGCCTGCCGCCTTCTTTAAAAGAACGGCTGCCGGCGGAGTTTTACAAATAAATGTAAAGCTTCTGTCTTCATAAACGGTAATTTCTACAGGGATGATAAGGCCGGCCTGCTTGGCAGTACGGTCATTAAAATCCTTTACGAAAGACATAATGTTCACGCCTGCCTGGCCGAGGGCCGGACCTACCGGCGGAGCCGGTGTGGCTTTACCTGCGGGAACCTGCAGCTTTACCATTTTAGTAATTTTCTTTGCCATGTTGTTACACCTCCTTTTCCGTTATGTGGAATGTGGTTTTCGGGCTGTAACGGGCCCTCCCACTTGTGAGACAAGCCAAGTACAAGACAGTCTCACAGAGTTATTTATGGAGGAGGTCAAAATAACCTACCTCTAACTCTATAGTTGTCGTTGTGCCGAAATTACTGATATCAGCTTTAATCTTGCTTCTGTCATCAGACACGTCCAGCACCACGGCGCTGCGGTCGGCAAACGGTCCGCGGGTGATCTTAATGGTATCGCCCACTTTAGCATCTGTCTTGGCAGTCTGTTTTTTATCCTTGCCCTCAATAATACGTTTGGCCTCTTCATCAGAAAGAGGGATCGGTTTCGTCGTCGTACCGACAAAGCCTGTAACGCCGGGCGTATTTCTTACGACGTACCAGCTTCTGTCATTGACTTCCATCTGGATCAAAAGGTATCCGGGGAACACTTTCCTCGATACAACCTTTTTTTCGCCGTCTTTTACTTCCTCCTCGTCATGCATGGGAAGGAGAATCTGGATAATTGTATCATCCATTCCCATAGAGTGCACTTTCCGGGTAAGCGTATCCTTAACCTTATTTTCATAGCCGGAATACGTATGAATGACATACCAGCGGATGTCCTTTTCAGAACCTTCCTTCGGTTTGCCGATTTCAACCGGTGCACTGACCGCGGATTTTTTTATCTCTGTTTTTTTCTTAGCTTCCCTATCCGGCATATGTTCTCTCCTTTCATCCTACAGTATGAATCAAAACTTTGGAGAGCTGCATGAATATGAAGTCCACTACGATAATCAGAAGAGACACAAGAACGACCGATACGAGAACTGCAATGGTGTAACGCACCATCTCATGTTTTGTCGGCCAGATGACTTTTCTCATTTCCATTTTTGTTTCACGGAAAAAACGGGTCCAGGCACTCTTGTTTTCTTCTGCAACCTCTCTTTTGGTCGGTTGTTTACGCTTCGCCATCCTCACACCCTCATTCTAAAACTAAATTATTTCGTTTCTTTATGCAGGGTATGTTTATGGCACCATTTGCAGTATTTCATCATTTCGATACGTTCTGCATTATTCTTTTTGTTCTTGTTTGTACGATAATTGCGGCGCTTGCATTCCGGGCATGCAAGAGTAATTCCTTCACGCATTCTTTACACCTCACTCAAATCTCTTCTCGGCTTTCGCCATTGCAACATGCTTACACAGTATAGCATAAGCAGATATGGCAGTCAATAAAAAGCACTTAAAAAAGCCGGGTACTTCCCGACACATTGATTATATCAAAAATGTAGCTTTGGTGCAAGGGAAAATCTGTAAAATCCAGTAAGAAACCCGAGAGCCTTCCCCCGGGGTTCTTACAGTCTATTTTTCACATTATTATATAGGAATTATATTAGAAGTAAAAATCACACAATCTCAAAAACCACTGTCACATGACTTTCAAAATCTGCTGTTCCCGCTTCCATGGGAGTTGCCGCATTTTCCGCCATGCTGTCACCGGCTGCTTTCATACTCATGGCATACCGCGGCATGATCTCCGTATGGTTTTCGCCGACAGAAATGATGTTCACTACCGGCCGGCCAAGAGTCTTTGCAATAACGTCCGCTTTCCGTTTCGCATCGGCCACCGCGCGGCGGAGAGCTTCATCCCTGTATTCCTGTTCATTCCTCACAGAAAATATCACACTGTCGATATGGTTCGCACCCGCGTTAATCGCCGCATCCATTACCTTGCCCGTCTGATCCAAATTATGGAGGACAATCTTCATACGGTTATCCGCTTCATATACGGTAGATTTCATACGGCCTTTGTCATCATACTGGTTGTTCGGATACAGATTATACCCCATCGTTTCGATATGATCCGCCGTCGCGCCAGCTCCAAGAACTGCGCTTCGCACCGCCGTCATGATATCCGCGTTGTCACGGGCAGCTGCTTTGGCATCGCGGGCCATCGTTTGTACAGATAAATTCACCGTAGCCATGTCATTTTTTGCCGTCACTGTGCCCATCCCCGTCACGGTGATGGAACGATGAAACGGTTCTTCCGCATGGATTATCATACAAGAAGCAGCCAAAAGACACGCTGTCAAAAGCATTGCTGTTTTTTTCATACTTCCTCCTCAAATAAAAGTTTATTAATTCCACGTACATCTACGGGAATCACTCTGATTATAGCACCGACGTAAAAAAGAAACAATCCTCTGCAGGCGATTCCTTTACCCCCCTACAGCGTCAGAAAGGAAATAACCCCATATCCGCCATGATCCACTCCTCCGAATAGGGTGCGATATCATACTGTTGGAAAATGAAATACAAATGGCCGTTATTCCCTATATAGAATTCTTTCGGGAATTCTGTGATTTTCTCCGCCTCTTCTGTAGAAATGTGCCGGGCTGTGCATTCCCTGGCTGCCGCATCCCGAAGCGCTTCTACGGAAAGAGAAGGCATGGCCGTCTTCAGATCGGCAAGCGTCACCACCTTTCCCGTGGCGTTTAGAGTAATTCCTTTTACATAATTCAGAGGATGCGCCCCTCCTTCATAGGTCATCGTTTCCAAAAGCACCACACTCACATAAGGTTTTACCGTGCCGGCCTGCCAGTCCATCCAGCCGGACAGGCGATGGCTGCTTTCCTTATTCAAAGCCTGCAGGTACCGCTCTGCCACCCTGTCCATTTCTTCATTAAAGAATACGCGCAATTCTATTGGGAGCTCTTTCCCGCTGTGCGGAATTTTCGCCGTACTCAGCCCGAGCCGTTTTTCCACCGTTTTAAATAAAGGAAAATCATCCGAAGGAGTAAGACCGGGCCCTGCCGTCCACCCCGCCGCCGATGCATTCCCAAGTGACAGAAGCAGAGAAAAAACAAGAAGACAAACTATTCTTAAAATTCCCATAATACCTCCTAATTATAGTAGAAATTCTTGTTTTTCAGTATACCATAGAGAAAAACAAACCAAAAACCACCCCTGCAGATCCTCTGTATCTTCAGTTCGAATCTGCATTGGATTACCCGCAGGAAACTATTTTCATGATGATTGTTTCCCGGCCGCCAAGAACACACCATCTTCCATTTTCAGCAGAACCAGATCCACTACAGGATCACGTTTGGCGTCAAAGCTGAATGTACCGCAGACACCGTTAAACCCCTTCATCTCCGCCATGGCATCACGAATCTTCCTTGTATCTGTCACGGAGCCGGCCCGCTGTACCGCATCCATCGCCATGTACACGCCGTCATAAGCGGCGGCGGCAAACTGGTCAGGTGCATGCCCGTACTTTTTCGTATAATTCTCCACAAACATCTTCGTTGCCGCCGTATCTCTTGCCGCTGACCACATAGATGATACATACACATTATCCGCGGCGGCGCCCGCCATCTTTCCCAATTCGGGAGAAACAAAGCCATTATCCCCAAGGACAGGCTGGTTCATTCCCATCTCACGCATCTTTTTTAAAATCCGTGCTCCCTCCTGATAATAACTGCACACAATAACCACGTCCGGTTTTGCGTTCTCTATATTCGTCAGCTGGGCGGAATACTCGCTGTCTTTGCTGCCAAAGGTTTCCACATCCACAATCTTGACCCCTTCCTCTTCCAGTGTCTTTCGGAAATACTTTTGCGCCGTCACATGCTGTTCATTATCATGGGCATAGAGAACTGCCGCTGTCTTGTACCCTAAAAGCCGGTGCGTCTTTTTTGCCGTCTGGGGAATATTCATCGACTCGGGTACGGAATTTCTGAAAATATAATCGCCAATTTCCGTAATTCCTTCCGCAGTAACCGATATTTCCAACGAGGGAATTTTAGCATTTTGCATAATCTGTCCTGCCGCCTTTGCCTCATTTGATGTCATCGGCCCGATAATCACCGCCGCCTTCTTTTGGATTAACCGCTTTGTCACATTCATGGCATCGGACGGAGACCCTTTGGAGTCCTCCACAAAGAGCTCAATCGGTATCGCCCCTTTCTGATTGATTTCTTCTACAGCCATACGGATTCCTTCCTCTTGGGACTTGCCGTATGCCGCTGCCCCGCCGGTAAGCGCCGCGATGAATCCGATCTTCACGCCGCCCTTTGACGGAGAATCAGCCGCTGTCTTTATCCCGCCGCAGGCAGTAAGACCTGCCGCTGCTATTGCGCCTGTAAAAATGATTACTGCTGCTTTCATTGCTTTACTGAAATTCATTTTGACCTCCTGATTTGAAAATAAAAAAACGCCTCCATGGAAAATATCCATGCAGAGGCGCTCCCGCGCGGTACCACCCTGATTTATCACTCATGACCATAAGTAAAATAAAAGCGCCCCGCCTAAAATACTCAGACAAGGGCGCATAGCGCTGTACCACCTTGCATTTATCACTCTGCCTCCGGGTAATATAAAACCCTGCCCGAATAAATCGGACAGGGGCGAATTCATCGCGGTACCACCCTGCATTATACTTATGGCTCCTGTCCGTAACGTGGATGACGCCTCCATCTACTTGATTCAACGAGGAGCTTGCGGAAGAGTTCGACATATCCTTCATACCGGTTTCCACCTGCCACCGGCTCTCTGTCATCTCAGAAACATGACTTTTTTCCGTTCATCGCTTTTCATTTTTAAATTAAAGTTATCATATAGACTTCAAACACTTCTGTCAACCATCGATTTTATTTCAAACAAAAATATTTTCACAGCCCCCCCATTTCATAACCGCCTTCCTGCACTGCGGCCAAAAGTCATGACTGGCAAGTCCTTCACACTTTCGCAAATACGGCGCATCGTTCACACTATTTTACATTCAAAACCGCGTACTTTCCATTCTCCACTTTCACCAATATCGGAGCTATGGAAATCCGGAATCATTCAATATCACAGAACGTCAAAATCTTAATTTCCTCTGATTTTACCGCACGTTTTATATTCAATATCATTCAGTACCTTGCATTACAGAGTATCGTGTGTTATAGTATTCATAACCCGAAGTTAATTCTTCCGGAAATGTGTTACTAATATATTTCCATCTGAAAGGAAGGACTATGAACATTCAGCTGAAAAAGGGCGTCATGGAAATCGTTGTTTTGTCCATGCTGCGTAGGAGGGATTTCTATGGATATGAACTCGTCAGCGAGATTTCCAAATATATAGAAATGTCAGAAGGAACTATCTACCCTTTGCTGAACCGTTTTAAAAAAGACGGCCTTGTAGATACCTACCTGGCCGAATCTCATAACGGACCGCCGAGAAAGTATTATAAAATTACCGAGGCCGGCCGTACTGAATATATCGAATCGGTAAGAGAGTGGTCTGATTTTACAAAAGCAGTCAATATGCTTCTCACCGAAGGAGGAGAACCTAATGAATGAGAGAGAGTTTTTAGATCTTCTGCGGTACTACTTCCGTAAGGTAAAACCAGAGGATGTGGAAGAAATTCTATCCGATTACAAAGCCCATTTCACAGAAGCCAGAGAACGGGGTCTGTCTGATGCGCAGATTGCAGCAGAACTGGGGCACCCGGAAGATATTTATGCATCTTACCAATCCGAAGGCATCGTCAGCGAAAAAACGAAAATGGAAAAAATTTCTGACAATGCAGAATACCTGGCCGACAAAGCACAGCAAAAGATGCAGCAGACATGGAATGAAGTCAGCCCTCACATTCCGGACGCTGCCAGTGCAACAGCATCTGTCCTTGCCAAAGCATTTTTTACCCTTTGTACGGTTCTGTCCATATTCCTTTTCGCGGCCACGCTGCTTACCATTTATCTATTATCTATGCATTTTACTCCCATTATGGATGCGGATCCCTTACCGGGACTCCACCCGCTGACCATGGTCGGTCTGGGGGCAACCGGATGTTTTGCCAGTCTTTCCATCTTCTTCATGGGGACGTTGGGCAGAAAGTTTCATAACAGCAAGAAGCTGAATAGAAAGCAAGATTCTCCGTCCGGTTCTATGCCGCAGGCAGACGATTCAGAAAAGGATGGTAAATACAATGAATAAGATAGTCGTATCCATAGTCCTGGCAGTCCTTTCACTCATGGTGACCATTGTATCTTTCATCATCAATGATATCGCGGCTTACCGCCAGTGGACATGGGATAACCGCGGGCAGATTTCCGAGCATTTGGAAAATAAGGGAAAGACGCCTCCCCCCGGAGGAAATCGTTCCCTGCCGCCCGGAAAGACAGAACATCATGAAAGAATATCGCCTCCAGACAGGCGCCCCTAAAAACAGAGCAGCAAAAAGTACCTTCCCATGGAAGGATAAAATCGGCTCATCTGCCCGGATATCGGGCATTTCCGGAAATGTCTGGCCCGGGCTGATTTTATATATAGCTATTCCATTCATAAATATTGTTGCAAAGGAGAATTCTAAATTATGAAAAAACATACAAAAGCAGCACTTATCGTGGCTTCCTGTCTCTCAATCGGTGCCACATTCCTGATGATACATCCTTCACAGGCTTTTTTCCTTGACCTGCCCCAGCAGAAAAACGGCATCCGGCAGGATACAGACAAACAAATGAATCAGCCGGGAAAAGATGTCCAAGATATCCGGATTATCAAAGAAGAAACGCCTGATAAGCAAGATAAAGCGGATGAAAAGAAAAATCCAGCCCCGGATAATACGTTGAAAGAAAAATCAAAAGAAAAACAGATGCCAAAAAAAGACTCTATGAAGAAAACTCCGGAAAATAACAAAAAGGACATGCCGGATACTCAGTCAAAAGTACCACCGGTGGAAGGCAACATCCCTCCGGCCGTACAGAAATGAGGAAAAACCTTAAATGAGAACTATCAAAAACCATGCAATTCTTTTCGTGATCGGGCTTACAATTTCTACCGGAGCCTTTTCCCTCTCCGGCAACATAGCTGCGGCGGAAGAACCACCGCAAATACGGGATTACCGACTCTCTCTGTTCCAATCAGGGGCATCTGCTGTCCCGGAAAGGAAGATCTTTTCCCAAAAGCAAGAGTCTCCCTGTATAAAGAAGTCTGATCATCAACCCATGAAAGGAGGTGATGCAGAAGAAGAATGGCGGCTCTGCAATGACAGCCCCGAATCTCGGGAAAGACATGGAAAGGACGGATGGAAGCCGATGAAAGACCCCGATAATAACCGCTTCCCGCCGGCCGGACATGGCAAAAAGGTGTCGAAACATGAGAGCCGTACAGATGATAGCTGTCCCTATCTGCTCAAGAAACATGACAGCGATGTATCCAGACATGAGAAATATACTCCCAAACATGGCTGGCATCACAAAGATCATGAAGTGCAGTGATGGGAAAAGCCATAGCTGATCCGTTCTTCTATACGTATTGATTTTATGTTCATTCTTTACTCCATTATTTTTCATACTTTACTCCATTATTGATTTTATTTTATGATTCACCTCTCTCTAAAAAGGGTACTCCCATACCCTCCCCCCTTCTTCCCCGGAAGGGGGGTTTTAATATACACATTTATTCGCACGTGACACAAACGGGAAAACTATTATATAATTAAGGTACAAATTAAGGGATGAAATTCCCGGTTATAAAATAAGGAGGCTATTTATGAAAACATTGGTAAAAATCGCTTTTCTGTCCGCAGCGGCACTCACCATTGCAGGCATCGCCCACGCTGACCATCGCGACTACCGCATCGCCCTCGCCAACCAGGACAAATACGGACATCCCGTCTATGACGAAACAGCGGCAAAGCCGGAGGAAGCCCCGCAAATCAAAGAAAAAACCTATAATGTAAGCGCTTCTGACGTAAATACCCAAAGCGGCCGCGACTATAGAATCTCTATCGTTAATTCCGGCCACGCAAGAAACTGATTGCTCCCACAATAAAAATATTTCATGAAATACCTGGACATGCCCCGATCGGCATGTCTTTTTTGTTTCCCTTAAGCAAAAATTGTCATTTACATTTTTTCAAGGAAAATATATCGGTAGAAATCTGCATTCCATTCTATAGCCACAAGGGGACGCCACGCCTTTATTCATCTGCCGCGCCCGGAACATACACGCCAAGTCAAAAAGTGCTGCGGAGACTTCCGCCTCTTCAAAAAGCATGCTGTGCTATAATAGTACCATCTGTATTGTATGTAAAAGGAGTTATCCTATGATTTCTATCGTCACCCCGGTGTACAACGAGGAAGACAATGTCATTTTTTTTCACGATGCCGTCACCCGTGTCATGGAAGAAACGGGTATGGCCTATGAACTGATTTATGTGGACGACGGCTCTCACGACCGTACCAATGAACTTATCTGCGGTCTTGCGGAAAAAGACCCTCATGTACGGGCGCTTACCTTTGCACGCAACTTTGGACACCAAATAGCCATTACCTGCGGCATGGACTTCGCCCGCGGCGACGCTGTCATCACCATGGACGGCGATATGCAGCATCCTCCCGCCCTTATCCCCACACTCATCGGAAAATGGAAAGAAGGATATGACATCGTCCAGACCGTGCGTACCGCCACTGAAGACGCAGGACCCATAAAGAAAATCACCTCTGCGGGATACTACACCATGATCAATTCCATTTCAAAGACCCCTGTCCTTCCAGGAGGTTCCGACTTCCGTCTCATGGACAGAAAAGCACTGGACGTTTTCCTTAAGTTCCGTGAACACAGCCGCTTCATCCGCGGCATCGTGGGCGGGCTTGGATTTAAAACCGCCAGCGTCAAATTTGAGGCGCCGGCAAGGCATGCAGGCGTATCCAAATTTAACATGAGGAAAATGCTCCACTTTGCCGTGGACGGTATCCTCACCAACTCTACCACCCCCCTTCGTGCCGCTTTTTACGCAGGCATCTTTGCAGGTATCGCAGGCATCATCCTGATACTTCATGTTCTTTACGCCTACCTCACAGGCGCCGTCGTTCCCGGTTGGACAACCCTCACCATCCTCGTTTCTTTCTTTGGCGCCGTCAACCTTGTAGGCCTCGGCATCATCGGCGAATATATAGGACGCATTTATGAAGAATCAAAAAACAGGCCCCTCTACTGGCTCTCCGGTGACACAGGAAGCACAGAGAAAATTGAGAAAAGCCGCCCGGAAGTATCCCGCGAAATCGAAAAGAACTAAGGAAAGCAGGTATATTGAATGGCATCAAACCCTTTTTTTGAAAGTGAACTCTTTAACGAATTAAATGACGCATTGAAACACTCCTCCCGTTTTACCGCCACCTATCGGATCGCGGCAGGCGACTATGCCGAAGCGAAAAAAATCGCCCGCGGCATCGCTGTGGAACAAACCGTAGAATGCCCTGACGAGCTCTTTGTAAACACCTGGATCGAAGACACCGTCATCGGCCAGATTGAAGACCTGAAAAAAGCGGACCCCGGCTCCTACTACGCCATCATCTCCTACAGTCCCGACACCGTAGAAGGAGAAATGACAGAACTCATGAACATGCTCTTCGGAAATACAAGCCTCCAGCCGGGCATCCGCCTTATGTCCTTTGAGCTTCCCGACAGCATGTACCGCCACTATCCCGGTCCGAAATTCGGGCGGCAGGGTATCCGTGAGCTTTGCGGTATTGAAAAAGGCCCCATTCTCATGTCGGCACTGAAACCTCTCGGAAGAAGTGCAAAAGACTTCGGAGAAACCGCCTATAAACTTGCCCTTGGCGGCTGTCCGCTCATTAAAGACGACCACAGCCTCTTCAACCAATCCTACGCTCCTTTCAAAGACAGAGTAAAGGCCTGCGTAGACAGCGTGAATAACGCCAATACAAAAACAGGAGGCCGCTCCCTTTACATTGCGAACTGTACCGCAGACAGCATGGAATTTCTTGAACGTGCCATGACCGCGCAGGAATTAGGCGCCGGCGGCATCATGGCAGCTCCGGGGCTTTTGGGGCTCTCCATCATCAGAGAACTCTCCTCCGCTCCCGACTTCCATCTGCCCATCTTCCTCCACCCCTGTTTCTCCGGCCCTCTTGTCCTCAGTGCGGATTCCGGCGTTTCCCCCTTCTGCTACTACGGCCAGTTCAGCCGCCTGGCAGGCGCCGATGCCGCCATATTCACCAGCTTCGGCGGACGCTTTCCTTTCACCGAAGAAGTATGCCGGAAAATCTGCGACGGTACGGAAACAGAAATGGGCGGGCTCCGCTCTATCTTCCCTGTTCCCAGCGGCGGCATGAAATGGCAGCTTTTTAAAAAAATGGTACAAGTCTACGGTCCGGATGCCATCTTCCTCGTAGGCGGCGCCCTTCTCACAGAAAGCGACGACCTCACAGCCAATATGCACTTCTACTTCGAAAAGCTGAACGAAGCGGTGAATAAATAGCGGAAAGCGGCTATTGGCAAATAGGTATAAAGATTCCGCCACAAAATGTACGGTGATACATCGAAAGTCCCCTGTCAAACAACAGGGCTTTTTTATTTCCCTATTCTTCCTCTTAGAACCTCTTTTTCTAAACACCGATTCGTGTTAAATGCTTTTAAATATGGCAGACAAGACGTTTCCTTGCTTGTAAAGGAGGAAACCACGTCAGTGGCGGAGGATACTCGCATATCATAGTGAATCAAATGATAAGAGAGAACCTGATTTCCGTCTCTCTCATCACGGCAGCAGATCCTTCACATTCGTTCAGGATGACACCTTACCGTCCGCTGTCATTCTGAACGGGGCAAGAATGCTTTGTGAGAAAAACGGAAAATGGGACAGTGGCACAGAGTGAAGAATCTATTACTTTCGATGACAGCTTACCGCTTTCCTCACCATGGTCATAGATCCTTCACATTCGCTTTCGGATGACGCTTAACGTTCACCTCATTATGATGCCTTTTCCTCCAATTGTCATTCTGAACGGAGGCAAGAATGCCTTGTGGAAAAGACGGAAAATGAATATGTGACATGGAGTGAAGAATCTATGACTCTGATGGAGTCTTACCGATTCATATTTACAGACTTTTTCTTACACACTCACCGATTCCCTTACCACGACCGCAGATCTTTCGTACGGCTCAAGATGACGCTTAGCAGACAGGCTTATATCTTCCGGTTTCTCCCCTCCAGTCCCGGGCTTATAGCTTTCCAGCTCACAGCTTATACTAATGACTGGCAGCCAAAGACACGAAAAAACAGCGGCATTCCACCACTGTCTTTTTATCTCTTATGAGTTAACACTTCCCTGTCCCTGAATATAGGTAGAGTTCCCTATATTCCATTTTGCGCCGGTACGGATACGGGCATCGTTTTCTTCGCCTTTTGTCCAGCGAACTCTGGCATCACCGCTGATTTCAATAACGGGCTCTTTCTTTTCTTTTTCATCACTGTACCCGAGGGCATCCAGTTCACGGATGTATTCTTTTTTCAGATGGGCAAGTTTCTTCCTCTCTTCGTCTGTAAGGGTACTGCCCTTTTTCTCCGCTTCGAGAATATTTTTCAGAACGGAGGCAAGTTCATACCTTGTAAGGCTTCCCCTGTCGAAAAAGTTTCTGTCATAGTCCGGTGCGCGGCCTTTTTCACAAAGGTCGTAAGCGGCCTGATAGTCCCAGGCTTCTTTTTTTACAGTATCCCAAGAGTTCGGCGCATAGGTATTGTAGGCGGCAGCTGTCAGACTGAAAGAAAGGAACCAGAGTGCCGCAAAAATAATTTTTTTCATAGGTCACCTGCAGATTTTTTCTTCAATGTGTGCCAGGAGCTTATCCCGCCCCGTGCCGGACAGTGATGAGTAGGCAAGGGGGGCTGTGTCCGCGGGAAATGTTTTCTCCAATATGCGGAGATTTTTGTTCATTTCATTTTTCCCTGTTTTATCGGCTTTTGTCCCGATGATTTGGAGCCCCGGCGCAATTTTTTTCAGCCATTCGTAAGCTTTCAGATCGATGGGAAGGCCGGGATGCCTCAAATCCACAAGAAGCCCTACCATAACGAGGTTCTCTGAATGCCTGATGTATTCGTCAATAAAACCGCTCCAGGAATCACGATTCGCCTGGCTTGTTTTAGCAAAACCGTAACCGGGCAGGTCGACAAGGTACCACTCCTGCCGTTCTTCTCCACTGCCTGTATCTCTTCTGGATTGTACAGCGTAGTAGTTGATAGTTCTCGTTTTTCCCGGTTCACGGCTGACGTAGGCAAGCTTTCTCATACCACTTAAAGAGTTGATGAGAGAAGATTTTCCCACATTTGACCGCCCGATAAAAGCGATTTCTTTTTTTCCGCCATATTCCCCTGTCTTCACCGTTGACCCTATATAGGCGGCAGAGAAGATGTGAAACTTTTTCTTGTCTTTGATTTCAGCCATGTCCGTTCCTCTATTTCATCAAGGCATGCGCCAAGACATCATCCACATTTTTCACGTAGATAAATTCCAATTTTTTTCTTACGGACTGCGGTATTTCTTCCATATCTCTTTTATTCTTTTCAGGAAGCAGGATCTGCCTGATCCCGAATTGGCTGGCGGCAAGAACTTTCTCTTTCACGCCGCCGATGGGAAGGACTTCGCCTGTAAGGGTAATTTCGCCTGTCATGGCGGTATCGCCTCTGACTTTCCGTCCGGTGTAGGCGGATGCCATCGCAGTGGCCATGGTAATCCCCGCGGAAGGTCCGTCTTTCGGCACGGCGCCTTCGGGAAGATGGATATGGGTATCCAGCGTTTCATAGAAATTTTCCACAAGCCCTAATTCTTTAGCACGGCTGCGGATATAAGTATATGCGGTTTCTGCCGATTCTTTCATGACATCGCCCAATTGGCCCGTAAGGATCAGATTCCCCTTTCCTTTGATGGTGATTGCTTCGGTATCGAGAACTTCACCGCCTGCCGCTGTCCATGCAAGACCGTTGACACGTCCTACCTGCGACTCATGTTCTTCGGCAAGGGGCAGGAATTTTACAGGTCCCAAATATTCCTCCAGTGTCCTGGCAGAAAGCGGGGGAATTGTTTTATCGGCAAGAACGATTTTCTTTCCCACCTTGCGGCAGAGGGCGCCGATGGTCCGTTCCAGTTCACGGACGCCTGCTTCCCGGGTATAACTTCTGATGATTTTCCGCAGGAGGGCATCCGTAAAATGAAGATCTGCGGTTTTCAGCCCGTTTCTTTCACGCTGCCGCGGTATGAGGTATTTTTTTGCAATCTGTACTTTTTCTTCTTCCGTATATCCCGAGAGCTCGATGAGTTCCATACGGTCAAGGAGTGCCGCCGGAATGGTGGAAACGGTGTTCGCCGTGGCTACGAAAAACACTTTTGACAAATCGAAGGGGATATCAATGTAATTATCGTGGAAAGCCTTGTTTTGTTCCGGATCGAGCGCTTCCAAGAGCGCCGAAGCAGGATCGCCGCGAAAATCAGAGCCCACTTTATCGATTTCATCCAGAAGAAGAAGGGGATTTTTTGTTTTTGCATGGGCAATGGCTTCGATGAAGCGCCCCGGCATGGAACCGATGTAGGTGCGGCGGTGCCCGCGGATTTCAGCTTCATCATGGATACCGCCCAAAGAAATACGGGCGAATTTTTTGTCCAGCGCACGGGCAATAGAGCGGGCAAAGCTGGTCTTACCGACACCGGGCGGTCCCACAAAGCAAATGATAGGCGCCTTTGCTTCCGGAGCAAGGATGCGGACAGCAAGGTACTCAAGGATACGTTCTTTAATTTTTGCAAGGCCGTAATGGTCTTCATCCAAAAGTTTCGCTGCTTTTTTCAAATCGAGAAGGTCTTTGCTTTCTTCTTTCCACGGCAGGGAAAATATCCATTCCAGATAGTTTCTCGCCACGGTAGTTTCTGCCATCATGGGCGGCATGGTAGCTAAATGGGCGATTTCTTTTTCCAGTTTCTTTTTATACTCATCGGGAATTCCGCTTTTTTCGAGTTTCTGCCTGTATTCTTCCGCTTCCGCATCTTGGGAAATCTCGTCGCCGAGGCGGTCGTGGATGCTCTTTATTTTCTGACGGAGGTAGTAATCGCGCTGCTCCTTTTCCATACGGCTCCGCACTTCCCCGTTTATTTCCGCCTCCAGGCGGCCGATTTGTATTTCTTCATCAAGAAACCGGCGAATAAGAACAAGCCTTTCCATAACGTCGTTTTCTTCCAGAACAGCCTGCCGTCTTGCAGGGCTTATAGGCATCTGTGTAGAAATGAAATCAGCGGTGTATCCCGGCGTGTCGGAAGCTTTCAGCTGCTCCATCTGCTCATCCGAAAGATTCTGCTGGGCATTGTGAATCCATTCAAAGAAGGATTTCAAAAGGGCCCTTCTGTATGCTTCCCCACGAAGCGCGTCCGACGGCTCGATTTCCGGCACATCCTCCACCTGGGACACCAAGCAGTTTTCTTTTCGCAGGACGCTGTGGACACGAATGCGGGAAATCCCTTCCGCCTGTATGCGGATGAGGCCGCCGGGCAGCTGAAGCATTTGTTTTACTTTTACAACGGTGCCAAAGGAGTAGAGATCTTCTTCCTGCGGTACTTCCACTTTTCCATCACGCTGCATGATCATAGCAAGATACCGGTCGCTGCGGCCTGCGGCGCGGACGGCTTCAATAGATTCTTTTCTCCCGATATCCAGGTTCACTGTCATATGGGGAAAAACAATGATATCGCGAAGAGCCACAACAGGCAGTGTCAAAATGGCTGCATCTCCTATATCTGTATTCTCGTTCATAAAAATTCCTCTTATCTTATAATTCAGTGTCTTTGTAAAGAATCAACACTCCTTTATATTTTACCACACAGCCGATAAAAAAGCAGATTTTTCAAGAAACATTTCGCATTTTCTCGATGAAAGCCTCTCCCGAATCAATAAAAAACACCGCAGTAAACACGGTCTTCTATGCAAGGGAAGATAACTCTTCTGTCTATTCAACAAAAATACGTCCTGTCTTATGGCAGAACGCATATATATTATATATTACAATTTTATTATTATTACAATTTCATTTCTTTTTTCTTTCCAACAGGGGCGGTTCGCCTTTGAGAACAGTATTTTCCGTAACGGTACAGCGCACCACATCTTTCATTCCGGGAATCTCATACATCACTTTTGTCATGATCTTTTCAATAATCGCACGGAGTCCGCGGGCGCCCGTATTCCTTTCGATAGCTTTCTTCGCAATGGCACGAACCGCTTTCTCCTCAAAAACAAGCTCCACATTATCCATGCCGAGAAGTTTCTGATACTGTCGGATAAGAGCGTTTTTCGGTTCCGACAGGATTCTGATAAGCGCTTCTTCTTTCAGCGGGTGGAGAGCTACGATGACAGGAAGTCTGCCGATAAATTCCGGAATAAGTCCGAATTTCAGGAGGTCTTCAGGTTCTACGTTTTGAAGAACTTCCGCAATGTCTTTCTCATCAGCTTTCTTGATATCCGCGCCAAATCCCATCGTGCTCCTGGTCGTTCTGCGGGCGATGACTTTATCTATGCCGGCAAAGGCTCCGCCGCAGATGAAGAGGATATTTGACGTATCCAGCTGGATCATCTCCTGGTTAGGATGCTTACGTCCGCCCTGCGGCGGAACACTGGCTACGGTCCCTTCAAGGATTTTCAGCAGGGCCTGCTGTACGCCTTCCCCTGAAACATCCCTTGTAATAGACGGATTCTCCGATTTTTTTGCGATTTTATCAATTTCATCAATGTAGACAATGCCCCGCTGCGCTCTTTCAAGGTCATAATCCGCTGCCTGGATAAGACGGAGCAGGATATTTTCCACGTCTTCCCCCACATAGCCCGCTTCTGTTAAGGTAGTCGCATCGGAAATAGCAAAAGGAACATTCAAAAACCTCGCCAACGTCTGGGCAAGAAGAGTTTTCCCGCTCCCTGTGGGTCCCAGCATGATGATATTTGACTTTTGCAGTTCCACACCGTCATCGTCTTTTTCATAGCGGATACGTTTATAATGGTTGTACACGGCTACGGCAAGGGCAACTTTTGCATCATCCTGCTCGATAACGTACTGATCCATGTATTCTTTGATTTTTTCAGGTGTCGGAAGTTCAAAATCGGGAAGCCCCTTCTTCTTCTTCGAAGTTTTCATTTCTTCTTCCAATATGTTCCGGCAGACTTCAATGCATTCATTGCAGATAAAGACGCCCGGTCCCGCAATCAGTCTTTCGACCTCGTCTCCCGACCGTCCGCAGAAATTGCATACCGGCGGTTGTTCATTTTTATTAGCCACAGAGCCTCCTTATTTCTTGCTTAATTCAGATTTCCCATTTAACTCGGCCAGTTCATTTCTGGTAAGGATCTTATCAATGAGCCCATATTTCAAAGCGGCGTCAGCAGTCATAAAATTATCCCTTTCGGTGTCTTTCATGACAGTTTTCAGCGTCTGTCCGCTGTGGGCCGCGATGATTCCATTGAGCTCGCTGCGGAGACGGATAATTTCTTTGGCATGGATTGCAATATCTGTCGCCTGTCCCTGCGCACCGCCGAGGGGCTGATGGATCATAACGCTGGCATGAGGCAGGGCGTAGCGTTTCCCTTTTTCGCCGGCTGTCAGAAGTACGGCCGCCATGGAGGCGCAGGAACCGATACAGATGGTAGACACATCAGGGCGGATATACTGCATCGTATCATAAATCGCCATGCCTGCCGTCACAACACCGCCGGGGCTGTTGATGTAAAAATGGATATCTTTGTCGGGGTCTTCCGCTTCCAGAAAGAGAAATTGGGCAATAATCACGTTGGCGGTATGATCATCAATGGGGCCGTCAAGAAATACAATACGGTCTTTTAAAAGACGGGAATAAATATCATAGGAACGTTCCCCGTGAGAGGTCTGTTCCACAACAATCGGCACATAAGGCATAGATAAACATCCTTTCTCATAAATACTATTTGTACTTTCTAATTGTACCACAATCTTACAATTTATAACGATAAAATTCTATGTTTCTTTTTCATACATCAACAAAGAGACGCGGAACATGCCTGCGCCTCTTTAGGTTATGAAATAAAATTCATTGTATGAAGTTGAACGGATTACTTTCTTTCAGCCGCTTCGATCGTAGCGATGATGTCCGCTTTCTTTGCGCGGGAGTCAAGGGCAATACCCTTTTCTTCAGCGTAAGCTTTCAGTTCTTTGACTGTCTTTGCGGCCAGCGGAGATTCTTTCTTTTCTTTTGCCGAAGATTCTGTCTTCTTGGCTGTTTCTTCTTTTTTACTTTCTTCCTTTACCGCCGCGCCGTAAATGAAAGCAGCTGCTTTCTTGCGGAGTACGGAATTGTAAAGCATCCCCGCGCGGTTTTCATCTCTGATGATTTTGATGACATCTTTCGGTTCCGCATTAAACTGGCGCGCCATGCTGTAAACTTCCATATTCAGATCCTGATTGGTCGCTTCCAGTTTTTCAACATTGGCAATTTCCGCAAGCACCAAGCCTTCGCGTACCTGCTGTTCAGCAGTCTTATTGTAGCTCTGGCGGAATTCTTCCTCCGACTTGCCCATATTGGAAAGATACTTATCAAAATCCATGCCCTGGGCTTCCATGTTCAGTTTAACTTCCTGTTCGATTTCATCAATGCGCTGATCGACCATTTCCTGCGGAATATCCACTTCGGAATTTGCCACCGCCTGATTAATCAGGGACTGGTGGTAAGCTTCTTCCGCCTGCTGGAATGCCCGAAGCTGCATCTGCTGTTTCAGGCTTTCCTTCAGTTCATCCAGTGTTTCATGACGGCTTACGGATTTGGCAAAAGCATCATCAATAACGGGAATTACTTTATGCTTCACATCATTGATATGTACAGCGAATTCCGCCTCTTTGCCGGCAAGAGTATCCATAAAATAGTCTTTCGGGAAAGATACGGAAACTGTTACGTCATCGCCCGCCTTGTGGCCTTCAAGCTGGTCTTCAAACCCCGGGATAAAGCTCTTTGAACCGATTTCCAGCGGATAAGTTTTCCCCTCTCCGCCTTCAAAAGCTTTTCCGTCAACGGTACCTTTGAAGTCGATAACGGCGATATCGCCTTTTTTAAGGACAGTACCTTCTTCTGCCTTTTCCATTCTTGCATTCTGCTCTGCAGCCTGCCGGATCTGTGCCATAACCTGGTCATCGGAAATCTCCGGTTTTACATGTTTGGCAGAAAGTCCTTTATATTCGCCAAGCTTTACTTTCGGCTGTTTGACAAAAGTAGCGGTGAACGCAGCACCTTCCGTTTCAGAAAAACGTTCCTGTTTTACTTCGGGAGTGGTGACAGCAATGAGTTTTTCCTGCATAATCGCGTCATTCAAAGCCTGGTTGATAACAATATCCTGTGCTTCTCCGGCAACAGCTTCTTTGCCGAAATGCATCTCGATAATGCGGCGGGGCGCCTTGCCTTTACGGAACCCGGGAATCTTCACCTGGTTGGCGATACGGGCTACTGCCTGCTTAAACCCCTTGACCACAACTTCAGCCGGTACATCAATGGTAAGCTGTACCTTGTGCTGATCCAGTGCTTCTGCTTTTACGTTCATAAAAAATATTCCTCCTTATACCGGTAAAAGGGTCCGTCCTTTTATTTACCGTACACAAATTGCAGGTTATATTATACTACAACTTACAACATACCTCAAGAACCCTATGCATTTATCTCAGCACGGATTTCTATAGTAACCAAACATTTGTGGCACACTCTTAGAAAATATTTCTTTAAGAAGATCCCTTTACACCTCTTTCCATAAATACATTTCTACTATATCTGCTATAATAGTATAGTAAAGAAATAGAATTGCAGGAGGAGGGCCTGGTTTTGGAAAACGTAAAACGCTGTCTGGTCATTGTAAATCCCACCTCGGGACGGGAACGGGCGCCGAAGTACATTCCGCTTTTATCTTCTGTTCTTTCCAAACGGTATGACGACGTTTCCATCAAGCTGACGCAAAAAGCGGGAGATGCGAAAAATTTCGCCCGCCGCGCCGCGGAAAAGAATAAAGACATCATCTGCATGGGCGGCGACGGTACGATTAATGAAGTCATTAACGGCATGGTTCCTGTCCGCAGCGATTCATGCTTCGGTTTTATTCCTTTCGGAACGGTGAATGATCTGGCACGGGCGCTTCATATCCCCCGTTCGCCCCAGGGCGCTATACGGATGCTGGAGCAGGCAAAACGCACCACTATCGATGTAGGGAAAATCAATGACCGCTACTTCATCAATATCGTTGCCGCAGGACTTATTCCGGAAGCGGTCAGCGAAGTGACAATTAAGGAAAAAACGCTTTTTGGCTCTCTTGCGTACTTTATGAAAGGGTTTCAGGCTCTTCCCAAACAGCATTCTTACCATTTCCACATCCGGGAAGAAAACGGGACGGATATCCATATTTCCTCCCCTTTGGTGGCAGCCATGCTCACCGATTCGGCAGGCAGCTTCCGCAACCTTGTCCCGCCGGAAGAAAGGAACAAAGGCGTCATCAAACTGGCTCTTTTCCATAATTTCCAATGGCTCCGCACCATCCGTGAAGCCCCGAAACTTCTCACAGGCCTCCAACCGGGGCCGGAAATATTGACTGTGGTCGGCGTAAAAAAAGCCCATATTTCCATCAGCAATGAAGAAGAACTCATAACAAATGTAGACGGTGAAAAGGGGCCGTCCTTCCCTATTAATCTGGAAATCCTGCCTGATCGCCTTCCCGTTTTCGTTCCTGAAAAAATCAAGGAAGACAATTCGCTCTTTCCCCACCTTCTTGAGGGAATTCAGCCGAAGCTTCGGCTACCGTGGGCGGAGTCGGCAGATGAGGATATGGAAAGGATTCTTATGGGAGAAGAATCTCTTCCTCTTAAATAAGGTACACAAAAACCCGCAATACATACTGCGGGTTTTTGTGTGGAGTGATTCAGCCGATGGGAATTATGCATCCGATTTCTTTCTTCTCAGCAACTGCATAAAGAGGACAAAGGCAAGAATGCCGATGCCCACCGCATCTGTCATGAGATGGGGATCAATGAGCATAAGACCGCCCGCAAGGAGCAGGAGCCTCTCAAATATATTCGCCTTTGCCGCAAGGTATCCGATCATCGCCGCCGAAACGCCTGCCATGCCGATAAGCGCCGTACAGGTGGTCAGAATGATGCTGCCGGCGGAAGCGTTAATCCCTAAAATCTGCGGTGATAAAACGAAGACGTAAGGAATAATGAAAGCCGCGATCCCCAGCTTAGAAGCGTTTACCCCTGTCTTCAGCGGATCACCGCCGGAAATAGCGCTTCCTGCATAAGCCGCCAGAGCCACAGGCGGAGTAATATCGGCAATGATACCGAAATAGAAAACGAACATGTGCGCCGCCAGAATCGGCACGCCAAGCTGGATAAGGGCCGGTGCTGCAATGGTGGATGTAATGACATAGTTTGCCGTCGTAGGCACCCCCATGCCAAGAATAAGGGATGTAATCATAGTGCAGAACAGAAGAAGCATGAAGTTTCCCGCTGCCACATCGACAAGAGCAGACGCCAGCTTCAGCCCCACTCCCGTTTTCGTCACGATACCGATGATCATACCGGCGGACGCACAGGCGATGAGCACCCCCAAAGCGCCGCGGGCGCCTTTAACCAGACCGTCAATAATATCATTGAAATCCATCCGTGTATTCGCGCGGAGCATGGCGGTGGCAATGGAAATAATGATCCCTGCCAGTGCCGCCTTCATCGGGGTGTACCCGGAAGCAAGCAGCCCGATGATCGCAATCAGCGGAATTGCCAGATGCCCCTCTTCTTTCATGATCTTAACCCATGGCGGAAGTTCATTTCTCGGCGTCCCTTTCAGCTTATTTTTCTTCGCTTCAAAATGAACGCCCAAAAATACGCCGAGAAAGTAAAGTACCGCAGGCACGATAGCCGCTTTCACGACTTCCATGTAAGGAATGCCGACAAATTCCGCCATGAGAAACGCCGCCGCGCCCATGACCGGAGGCATGAGCTGTCCGCCGGTAGAGGCTGCCGCTTCTACTGCTCCCGCAAAGTTTTTATGATATCCCAATTTCTTCATCATGGGGATGGTAAAAGAACCGGATCCGACAACATTTGCCACGGATGAGCCGGAAATCGTCCCCTGCAGGGCAGAAGAAATAACCGCCACTTTGGCAGGACCGCCCGATGCCCACCCGGCAATGGCATTGGCGATATCAATAAAGAATTTTCCAAGCCCTGTTTTTTCAAGATACGCCCCAAAAAGGATAAAAAGGAAAATAAAGGTGGATGATACGCCCATGGGAATACCGAAAACACCTTCCGTAGTATAGAATAGGTGCCCGACCATCTGGTTCACGGTAAGCCCGCGGTGTGCCAGAGGTCCGGGCATATAACGGCCGAAGAAACCGTAAGCCAGGAAACAGAGTACTACAATAACAATCGGCAGGCCTACAATACGGCGTGCCGCCTCGATAACCATAAGCATCCCCAGCACTCCCATGAACGTATCCACAGGTGTCACTGTTCCTGCCCGCAAAATAAGCTGCTGGTAATTCACCAAAATATAAATCGGTGGAATCGCCGCGATGATAGCAAGTGCCAAATCGACGGGATGCACACTTCCGCCGCGAATCCACTCCCGTTTAGTGGGGCATAAGAGATATACCAGAGAAATACCGAAAGACAGATGGATACACCGCTGGATCATAGCGTCCAGTGCGCCGAAGAAACCGGTATAAATCTGGAAAAGAGAAAAACAGATGCAGATGACAGCGATCACTTTCGCCCACGTGCCGCTGTATTCCATCGTATTTGATTCTTTATCCAGTTCTTTCAGTTTCTTCTGCAGATGGTCATCCATACCTTTTTCCACAGCAGGATTTTCCTTTTTCTCCAAATCGGCCAATATAATCAACTCCTTATTTCTTTTTTCATCCAGTAAGCCTTCCATAATGGCGCCACATAGAGATGAAGTTCTTTTTCAAGAGGCATGAGTTCTGCCAGCGCATAGTCTTTATCGCCCACGATAATGTGTTCATCATTGGTCACGCCGTTCCGGATGGACAATTCCGGACAGCGGCGGTTCATTTTATCCATGATGAACCATTCCCCTTCCTGCCGGAATTCACCGTCTTCTTTCGAAAAAGGCAGTCCCACCCCCATGGATTGGTACTTTGTCGATTTCAAAATAAGACCGTCTTCCGTTTCATTCACTGCAAGATATTCGTAAATCATCGTTTTCTGTACGGAATGGCGGTATGCCAAAGTCACCGGCGTCCCCGCTTCCACTTCCTGCCGGATAAGAAATCCGTCGGAAGTCTGTCCGTAAAGGTACGGCGTTCTGATATAGTAGCCAAAGACGGCAATACAGACAGTAATGACGATCCCCACAGAGGCGATAACGTTTTCAAGCCGGCCGCCCTTGTTTTTCCTGATCATGGCAATGCGGCAAAAGCCGCTCCTTTCCTTTATGATAATAAAATGATCTTTCCTGCAGACACAAGGAGTGAATGACAACGGTTTCCTGCCCCGGCGCCATCCACTCTTTTCCATGTCTTATGGAACTTTCAGCCATTTCCCTACTTGGCTTTCAGATACTGTTCGGCGCCCGCATTCATGGGAATGGACATACCGTCAAGGGCGGTATCTTTTGTAATGTACTTGCCCACGGCATGAGCGGCTTTCATGCGGTCCAGATGTTCATAAATCGCCTTGACTACTTCACCGCCCAGTTTGTCATCCATCTTGTCGGTAGTAACGACAACACATTTGACGGCAACAGAATGAATATCTTCTTCCTGGCCGGGATAAGTGCCTTTCGGAATGCTTACCTTCGTATAGTACGGATATTTCTTCATCAGTTCATCTGCTTTATCGCTGTCGATATTGATAATAGCCGCAGATTTATTGGCAGCCAGATCCTGAATGGCGGCAGTCGGGAACCCCGCCACAACGACGCCTGCATCTACGTTGCCGTCTTTAAGCGCATCGGCCGCTTCGCCGAAGGACAGGAAACGTTCATCAATATCATCATAAGTAATACCGTAAGCGGCTAAAATCTGGCGGGCATTTGCTTCCGCACCGGAGCCTGCCGCACCGACAGCAACTTTCTTGCCTTTCAGATCCGCAATGGATTTGATCCCTTTATCAGCCGTGGTCACGAACTGGATCGTTTCCGGATAAAGCGCCGCAAGACCCCGGAGGCCGGCCACTTTATTATCCTTGAACATTTCAGAACCGTTGACCGCGTAGTAAGCAATGTCATTCTGAATGAAAGCCAGATCGACAGAACCATCTTTGAGCATATTTACATTTGCCACAGACGCTCCGGTGGACTGGGCAGAAGCGTTCATGCCCTTGATATTGTTATTCAGTAATTCAGCAAGAGCGCCGCCAAGCGGATAGTACGTCCCTGCGGTACCGCCGGTCGCGATATTCAGGAACTGCTTTTCTCCGCCGCTTTTGGAACCGCTGTCACCGCCGCATCCTGCCAGCAGCGCTGCACCGCATACACAGGCCATTCCTGCGATAAGCATTTTCTTCATTACTTTTTTCATAGCCTTAGACCTCCTTGGAAAATTCCTCTTTGATACGGCAGCTTCGTGTACGTTATCTGTATCCATTTTATTCCGCCGGGACTTGCCAAACCATTCTTTATCTCTCCGGAATAAAAAAAGCAGCTGAGCGCATGGAAACCCAAACGTCTGCTGCAAGCGTCTTCGCTCGAAGTGCTGTAAAGTTAATAATAGTATACTACTTTTCAAAATCCTTGTAAAGTAAACTCGGCTGGATCCCCTGATTATTCTGGTACTTGCCGCTTATATATTTCTCCGCCTCTCCCAACACCGTATGGAAATAAATCTGGCAGATTTCTACACCCGAGTAAATACGGATCGGCTGGACACAGAACATTTCCAGTGTCCAGTAGCCTGAAAATCCGACATCCCCGAATCCTGCAGTAACGTGTATAAAGAGCCCGAGACGCCCCACCGAAGAACGGCCTTCCAGCATCGGAACAAAACAGGTGGTTTTCGTATATTCATGGGTACGGCCCAGGTAAAGCTTATTTGGCTCCAGCACATAGCCCTCCTGCGGGATCTTTAAAAGATGTCCTGTATTTTTCTTTTTCATGTCCAATTCATAATTGTCGTACACCATGAGTTCATCAGCAAGTGTCAGGTTGTAGCTGTTCGGATTCAGCCGCTTCGGATTAAAAGGCGTGATCACGATTTCCTCACCTATGTGGCGGGCGATTTCTTTACCGGATAAGATCATTTTTCTTTCCGTCCCTTCTGATTAAAAATTCTGCGATGGACCGCCATACGCCTTCTGCTGAAAGCATACCGCGCGTCCATTCCCTTCGTAAGACCAAATTGTTCTTTTTCTTCTTCCGTCACCGATGGAGACACAAGCACTTTTCCCCGGTCGCTGAAAGAAATAAGGTGTGCGGCAAAAAGCGCCGCATGAATCGGACAAAGAACCAGTCCTTTATGTTTCATACCACCTTCTCCGTAAGGCACCGCTTTCAAAAGAGACAGACGGTGAATCCCGCAGACGCAGCATTCCGCTTTTTCGGAAAGCGATTTGCGAAAAAAACGGCTCCTTTCCTCAAGAACTTTCCGTATCTTCTCTACTGTCTCATCAGCGGTGGAAGAGAAAAGATTCCCTTCCGTACCGAAAGAAGAAATATCCGCTGCCAGGGCTTCACGGACAGAATTTTCCGCTGACACTTCCGCTTCTTCCAATTCACGGAAAGCTGCAGCCATCTCCGGCTTCAGTATCCAAAGATATGCGCCGTACTCGTCTTCTTCCCCGTCGAAAATATACTGCCACGGCGCCATTTCCGGCAGAGCTTTTCCCTGCACCGCATCCTCCGCGGTAAGGACAAATTCCTTTTCTGCTTCCACGGCAGGCGGCACTTTCTTTTTTTCTGCCGTCCGTACCGGTTCTTCAAAAAAAGCCCCGCTTTCGTAACGGTCACGGATTTTATTTCCTGCCCACCCGACAGCCGCATTCAACGCGCGGTATTCCATAGAAAGAGTATCGGCGATATGCTTCGCGTTGTCTGTGTAATCAGGCGCATGGTACAGGGAAGAAATAATCGTCATCATCAGGTCCGACATAACTGCAGGGTCGGCAAAAAGCAACAGCCACTGAGAAGATGATATTTCATTCCATCGTTTGGCGCCTTTTACGCGAGCCATGCCTTCACCCCTTTGCCAAATTTCACAGACTTTGCAGATATTATAGCATTTTACATATATTTTTAGAATATTTTCCAAAGAAAATCCTCATGAAAAACTGTGCATGGAAGGAAAGCGGAAATCTCTGTATAATAGGCAAAGAATATAAAGAGGAGAAGACAATGGACATACTGAAGAACGAAAACATAAAAGACGCTGCCGCTGTACTGTGGCACAAATTTCTTCTGGCAGAAACCGTAAATGACATCATCCTTTCGGAAATAAAAGACCGCCTGTACCTGCAGAATGTGGATGAAGACTGGCTCATGTCCCCGGAAACATCTCCGCGCGACACCTTTATGGCACGTATCACGGACCTTGCCTTCGGCGATGTCGTGGAAGAAGCAGTTGCCTCGCTCTATGAAAACAAAGAGGTCCTCCTCCCTTACTCAGATCTCACCGAAGCAAAAGATCCCGGCCGTTTATACGATTTGATGATGGAGACGGTCATGGAGCAGCTCACCTGCCAAGACGGAAGTACGGTGAAAAAGAATCCATACTACGAACAAATCCATATTTCTCCCGATAAGGAAAACTGCATTGCTCTTGCCACAGCAGATTATCTTCCTTATGAATTTTTCCAGACCTTCCCCCGTTACAAAAAAGAAAACCCTTTCCTCTACGGAGAAGCGGGTTTCTTCAAAGAACGGATCTCCTTCCCTGTCATTCTGGAAAACAACCGCGTGTGGATGAGCGTCGTCCCCAGTGAGATCCGTTCTATGGAAAAAGACATTGAAGCAGCAAAAGGAAAAGTAATCACCTACGGCCTGGGGCTCGGATACTACGCCTTCATGGCATCAGAAAAAGAAGAAGTGGAATCAGTGACCGTCGTGGAAATGAGCCGCGATGTCATTTCCCTTTTTAAAAGAAACATACTGCCTCAATTTCCAAATAAAGAGAAAATCAGAATCATTGAAGCCGATGCCTTTGCATTTATTGAAAAGCAGGAAGACGGCATCTACGACACGGCATTCAGTGATTTCTGGAGCGGCGTGGATGACGGACTCGATCTTTACCTGCGGTTCATGGCAAAAACAGCGCGTTTTGCAAAAACAAAACATTCTTACTGGATTGAGACATGTTTCATGGAATATTTTTTCCGTCCCGTCCTGATCCGAGTCCTTATGGAGCAGATTACGGGAAAGAAAATCATCATGCCGGAAGTTTCCGGCCGCATTCGTAAAGTGCAAAACCGTTTTGAAACATATCTGAAAACAAAAAATGACAGAATCACCTCGCCTGAAGAACTCACGCTCCTTTTCACAAACGAATCCATGATTTCCCTCATGCGTGATTTCGCCGTAAAAGATCCGATGTAGCCATAAATACGGTCTAAGGAGACTCCGCAAAATGTATCCTGCCCATGTTCCGAAAAACATTTACCTTATCCTCCGATTTCCTGTATAATAAACGAGTATTGTTAGTTGAGGTGCAAAATGACTGATTCAGAAGAAATAAAAAGACGGCGTACCTTCGCCATCATCTCCCATCCTGACGCCGGCAAAACGACACTCACGGAAAAGCTTCTGCTCTACGGCGGCGCGATCCACCTGGCAGGTTCCGTCAAAGCAAGGAAGACTTCCCGCTATGCCGTATCCGACTGGATGGAAATAGAAAAACAGCGCGGCATTTCCGTCACCAGCTCCGTTCTCCAATTCGATTACAACGGCTGCCGCATCAACATTCTCGATACCCCGGGGCATGCAGACTTTTCGGAAGATACTTACCGTACGCTCATGGCGGTGGACAGCGCCGTCATGGTCATCGATGTGGCAAAAGGCGTGGAAGCCCAAACGAAAAAACTTTTCAAAGTTTGTTCCGACCGGGGCATTCCCATTTTTACCTTTGTCAATAAAATCGACCATTTCGGCAAAAATCCTTTTGACCTGATGGCGGATATTGAAGATGTCCTCGGTATCCGTTCATGCCCTATGAACTGGCCTATCGGCGTTAATGGCGACTACACAGGTATCTACGACCGTGAAAAGAAGCTGTGCCATCTTTTCGTCAAAGACAACGCCCACGGCGTAAAAAAGCTGGAAGTCATTTCAGGCAGGATAGACGATCCTGAAATCGTTTCCCATCTCTCCGAAGAGGTTCTCGGTTCCCTCAAAGATGACCTGGAGCTTCTGGAAGAAGCAGGCGACCCTTTTGATAAAGACAAAGTATCCAAAGGCGAACTGACCCCCCTCTTTTTCGGCTCCGCCATGACAAACTTCGGCGTACAGACTTTTCTTGAAAAATATCTGGAACTTGCTCCGCCGCCGGAAGAAAGAGAAACTTTGGAAGGACACGTTGCGCCGGAAGATCCTGCTTTTTCCGCTTTCGTTTTCAAAATCCAGGCAAACATGGATCCCAAACACCATGACCGTATTGCTTTCCTGCGTATCTGTTCCGGCATTTTTGAAAAGGGCGCTTCCGTACTCCATCGGCAGAGCGGCAAGATGCTTCGACTTTCTCAGCCGCAGCAATTTCTCGCCACAGAGCGGCAGACTGTAGAAAAAGCCTATCCCGGAGATATCATCGGAATCTTCGATACAGGAGAACTCGGCGTGGGCGATACGGTATGTGAAAAAAAATCCCCTGTCACCTTTATCGACTTTCCCGTATTCCCGCCAGAACTGTTTGCCCGTCTTTCTCCGGAAAGCAGCATGAAGCGGAAACAATTCCTTAACGGTGTCAGCCAGCTTGCCCAGGAAGGCGCCATCCAGATTTACAAGCAGCCTTACATCATGGAATCCTTCATCATCGGCGCTGTCGGCCAGCTGCAATTTGAAGTCATGAAGTACCGTCTGGAAAAGGAATACAATGTCACGGTAAATGTGGAACCGATCAGTTACACCTGCGCCCGCTGGACGGAGGGCGATGTCCCGCCGGAAGAACTCATCGGTCTCGACAACGCCATGGTCGTTTATGACAGAAGAGAACGTCCCGTCTACCTCCTCCCGAATGCATGGCAGGCCGGCTGGCTGGAGGAGAGAAACAAAGACGTCGTCTTCCTCCAGTCCCCGCCGCTCGGCGTCGCCCGGCTGGAAGGAAATTAAAAACGGAAAGAACGGTTTTCAGCGGCCGTTCTTTTTATTTTTCCCATCCCAAAACGGCATTCCCCGCAAATAATCTTGTGAGAAATGCCGTTTTCGATTGTTTCATGGAGTTTCCTTACTCAGTTTATCCAGTCGGTATGGAAAGCTCCTTCCTTATCAATACGTTCATACGTGTGGGCACCGAAACATACCGGGAACGCAGACGCACCTCAACATATAACACCCGTTTAAACCGAAAAGAAACCGGATTTTCGAACGGATACAAAAAAAGTGTTAACATCCCCTCTACACATTTATTCATGCATTTACAAGATACAAGAACCATGAAAATAAAGTTAACACTTTTATCGGTTCTGTTTTTATCGGTGATTCATAAACTCATCCATCTGTTTCTAATCATTTTAAGAAATATATTTCTGCCTCAATAAGTATATACTCTAATTTGTATATAAAATTTTCCAAACAAAAAGGAATTGATCCATAAGTTAGACCCATAAAATCTAACTTATGAGGCAGTTCCCTTTTATTACTACTTTTGTCTTCTTTATATTTTACAGGATATTCACAAGCAATTCGGCAAGATTTATAACTAACTCAGCATTTCCCTAAAAGGTGAAGCTCATTTTATCGCAATTGATAGCTCACAGCTTATAGCTTCATCCTCATATCTCTAATTTTCCCAAGGACGTTCCTCTTTGGCCTTCTTTAATATATTTTCCATCAGTTCAATTTTATCGAAAATATTGTTTTTATCATAAGTAAAATAGCCAACAGCCGTAGTCTTCCTTATCCTTAATTTTTTATGCTTATTAAATTCCGGTGTAGCATTCACAAAATAATCTCTTAACATTTTGCAAAATTTACGAGCTTTATACTTTGTATCACCACCATTATGAATGTCTTCTTTTATTTCCACTCTCAGGCATAACTCATTCACACGCTTTTCTTCCCCATTCACTATTTCTGCATGATTTTCAAGCTGTAAATAGATATACTTCACATACTCTGAAATTTCTCCCCATTCTCTCCAAGAGAAATAAAACCCCATAAATCCTCCTTTAGGATTATTTACATACCCCCAGGAATTCCACTGGCTTAAAATACCCGGAGACAATTCTTTCAATCCTGCCAGTCGTTTTAATTTCTCTATTATCCATTCTTCTTTTTCTAAATCATCAGTAAATTTTCTACCATTTCTGAACTCTTTTATCAGCAATTCATCTCGCAAATATTTATAGAACCCCAGGTATTTCCAATAATCCCAATCTTCTGACTCTACATCTTCCCAAGCCTCTATCTTCTGATCAATATCTTCTAAATATTCTACATAGTCCTGAAATATAGGATTATCTATATTTCTATATTTCCTATATATAGATAACAATTTCCTGCGGGTAAATTCACAATTAACATTTTCCGGCCATGGTTGTTCCTCAATTTTATAGTACACCGTTTTTATATCTGCTTTATTTATCCCACTTTCTACTAAACTATTCACATAACGATTAATTTGATTTTCATGTTGTTGAGTAAAAGTTTTATCTTCAACAATGACATGAATATTTCCGATGATGATTAATACATCAATATGCTTATATTGCTTTCTTATTTCATCAATATATGTAATATTCTCCAACCCCGGAATTTGTCGTAAGACCTCTAATGCACACTTTGTAATCAAAGGGTTTTCTTCTGCACATTCTTTTAAGCAATGCGATAAAAGCCAACAGATAAATGCATCTTGAGAAAGCTCGCTTGTCGCATAATAAAATAAATTTGTTTTCTTCATATTCCCCATAAAACTCTTTCTCCATTAAACTTTATAACCAGGTATCTAACGAGTACAAATTTATTGTATTTCTATCTTTTACTCATAATCTCCTTTATAAATATCTATTGCCACACAAATTGCTTCAGCAGAATCTTTTACATCTCCCTCTCTTATTGCCTCCATCATTTTTTCCTTGTCCTTATCATCCTTTAAATAAGATAAAATTTTCTTTATAAACTCAGGATTATCCCACAACTCTCTCAAATCCTTCTCAAGTAATCTTCCTATCATTTATATCCACCTTTTTATTCATATTAAAATTATAATTATAAGGATTTAAACTAAAATCAAATAAATATGTAGAAAAATATTGTGAATAACTGTGAACATTCGAATCGATCATTTATAGCATTTGGGGGTTCATCCTTTTTTCTATATCCCAAAAGGCTGGACCCCCAAATCACTAATTTAATGCGATTCATATGATACGATACCAATTCATATATTCGCCTATCGTCTCTTTAAATCTCTCTATAGAAGCGTTTTTTCATTATTTTCTAAAAACTGTTTCTTATCTTTCCAGCACCACTACCGGCTTAATCACGTCCGCCGGTTTATCTTTCATAATCTGAAGCGCTTCGGGAAGCTTATCCCAGCCTTCGTATACATGGGTGGAAAGAAGGCTTACGTCCAGTTTTCCTGCCGCCACAAGGGCGCCCAGCTTTTCCATACGGAGTCTGCCGCCGGGCATAAGTCCGCCGACGATGGCTTTATGCCCCATGCCTACCCCCCATTCCACACGGGGGATACGGATACTGTCTCCGCTTCCCAGATAGTTCACAGAACCGATTTTTCCGCCCGGCTTCAATGCTTTCACTGCGGACGCAAATGTATCCACCGTACCGCCCGCGATAATGACACGATCCACACCTTTGCCGTCAGTGAGCTGCATGACCTGGTCTTCAATGGGGCCATTTTTATAATTTATGATATCTGATGCCCCGTATTTCTTTGCCGCTTCTACGCATACGGGGCGGCTGCCTACGGCAATAATACGGGCAGCGCCGCGCATATTCGTTCCGGCAACCGCCATGAGCCCCACCGGGCCGATGCCGATAACAAGCACCACATCGCCAAACTGCACATCGGCCAGTTCCACACCGTGGAATCCGGTAGGAACCATATCGGAGAGCATGCACGCATCTACCACATTAATTTCTTTCGGCAAGTGCGCCAGATTTCCGTCAGCATCATTCACATGGAAATATTCCGCAAACACACCGTCTTTAAAATTAGAAAATTTCCAGCCTGCCAGCATACCGCCGGAATGCATCGCGTATCCGGCCTGGGCTTCCAGTGAATTCCAGTCGGGGGTGATTGCGGGAACAAGAACACGATCGCCCGGCTTGAAATCCTTTACATCCGCGCCGACTTCCACCACTTCCGCGCAGCATTCATGTCCGAGAATCATGTCATGCCGTTCGCCGACAGCACCCTCCCATACGGTATGTACGTCGGAAGTGCAGATGGCGATAGCCAGCGGCTTACAGATGGCATCCATGGCGCCGCAGGCGGGTCTTTCTTTTTCGACCCAGCCTACAGAGCCGATTTTGAGCATTGCATAACCTTTCATCAGTGAGTCCTCCTTTTCTGTTTACGGATAATCTCTCCGCCGGGAATCCTCTCCTTACTAAAGCTTATATCTCCAGTCTTTTTCATTTTCATCCACTATTGATTCCCGGTTTGTCTTTTTTAATTATATAATTCTGCGTCCGATTTCACAAGAAACGCTAAAGTTCCTTTCATATCTCTATGCAAAAACGCCCGCCAGTTCATACGGAATCTTCCTGTTCTATTTCATTTACACGACACTGCAGGCGGACCAGCCACAGTCACTGCAGGCAATAATCAGCCTTCTGCATAGAGATGCTTCAATCCACATTTTTCTGCTCTTGATTTCTTTTTTCATGAAAATACTTCTTTGTTAAGGAAGTAGCCTCATGCCACTTGAGGGAGTATAATTGGATTAAACTATTATTTGCAAGAACATCATTTCACAAAGGAGAAACAGGAGGATAGAAGAAATGACAATTAAAACAAGAAAAATCGGCATCATCGGTGCGGGAAACGTAGGTTCCCACTTGGCACTCCAGTTCGCAGTGCAGGGACTGGCTGACGAAGTGGTTTTCTATGATATTAATAATGACAAGGCCCATGGCGAATCACTTGACCTGCTGGACGCAGTAAGTTACCAGCCCCATCACTTTGAGGCGTATGCAGGCACCGTAGCCGACATGAAGGATGCCGATATACTCATCAATGCGTCAGGCACACCCCGTCTTCCGGGACAGACACGCCTTGACATGATGGACAGCGCCGTCGCCACAAGCAAAGAATTTATTCCGCTCATTAAAGAATCGGGATTTGACGGAATTATTATTTCCATTTCCAATCCCTGTGATATTATCGCCGAATACCTCCAGTACAAACTGGACTGGCCAAAGGAAAAAATCATCGGCTCGGGAACGGCTCTCGACTCTGCCCGGCTGCAGATGCAGCTGTCTGCCCAGCTGAAAGTAAACCGCCGCTCCCTCACCGCTTATCTCTTAGGTGAACACGGGGACAGCTCCATGATTCCCTGGAGCCATGTAACAGTCGCCGGCAAACCGATCGATGAACTCCTCGCAGAAAAACCGGGGCTTTATCATATGGATGCCAAAGAAGTCATTCTCGACAAAGTCCACAAGGAAGGATATATTGAAAATACGACAAAAGGCTGCACTGAATTCGGCGTCACCTCGGCGACGGCAGAACTGGTCCGCGCGATTTACCATAATGAACACAAGATCCTCCCCTGCTCCGTTTACCTTGACGGTCCGTACGGCATAAAAGACAGTTTTGCTTCCGTTCCTGTCAAAATCGGAAAAGACGGCGTGGAAGACATCATTGAGCTGCATCTGACAGATGACGAGCAAAAAGAACTCCAGGCATCCGTCAAGGTCCTGAAAGAACATTTCGCAAGAGCGATTGCCTTATAATACAGAACGACACCTGCATTCCATAAACAGCCGTTCCTTTTATCAGGGGAGCAATTGGATTGTCCAACCCATGCCCAAATTCTATAAGATAATAAATGGAATTTTTTCTATTCTTGATTTATAATAGAGAAAAGATTATCTGCAGAAAGGAGAGACTGTTATGAAGAAATTGTTATTCGCGGCAGCGGTGCTTACCGTATTCAGCGGAGCATATTCTGCCCAGGCGCTGATTCCCGGCGTACCGGTTCTGGAAACGGAAGTCGGCTATGGCTACAACGGAGCAAAAGACGGTATCCACAGCGCCCATATCGAAATTTCGCCTGTCAGTAAAGTTATTGTCGGTGCGGAATACAGACACTGGAATCATGGCGGAAATGAAACGGATATTTACGCCAAGTATAAACTGGGTCATGTGTACCTTGGTTTAGGCAACAGAAATTATTATGACAGAGACGCAAAAGTTTACGGACTTCTGGAAGGAAGAACAAATGTCATAGGTCCTCTTGATGCGTATGGCGGACTGAAATTATCTTCCGAGGAAAGAGAATATAAAGTGGGTCTCCGGCTTGGCCTCGTTCCCACCTCTTTCGACCTTGACGTGAACTATACCTATTATGACAGAGATAAGACATCCAGCGAAGACGGCTTCGGTGTCGGCTTGAATTACCATTTCTAAGCAAATGAAAAGAATCCTTATGAATGAAAATATTCGTAAGGATTCTTTTTTAGTGCCGCCAGCAGCAAAATCTGCTGACACCAGGGCAACTCCGCTTTTCTGCGCAAAAAAACACAGGCTTGAACCTGTGCTTTCTATTATTCCATATCTTCCGGAAGTTCTGCGTTGGTGTACACGTCCTGCACGTCATCCAATTCTTCCAGTTCACCGGTAAGCTTATTCATGACGTCCGCCGCATCGCCTTCAAGGGAAACGGTATTATCGGGAACCATGGTCACTTCAGATGCCTCCACGGCAATTCCTTCTTTTTCCAACGCATCGGAAACGGTCAGGAAATCTTCAGGAGCTGTGGTAATTTCAAAACTGTCCCCATCTGTCGAAACATCTTCAGCGCCTGCATCAAGAGCAATCATCATGATGGTATCTTCATCAGCGGCTTCTTTGTTCACGACAATCATGCCTTTTTTCTTAAACATCCACGCCACACAGCCCGGCGTACCGATGCTGCCGCCGTGGTGGGTAAAGGCGTGGCGTACGTCCGCCGCCGCACGGTTTCTGTTATCCGTATTGCATTCAACGATAACTGCCGCGCCGCCGGGACCGTACCCTTCATAAGTAATTTCATCAAAGCCTGCGCCGGAAGCGGCGCCTACACCTTTGGCAATGGCTCGTTGGATATTATCTTTCGGCACATTGTTCTGCTTCGCTTTTGTCAAAGCCAGTTTTAAACGCATATTTCCTACGGGATCTCCGCCGCCCATACGGGCAGCAATTGTGATTTCCTTGGAAATTTTTGTGGTAATTTTCGCGCGGATGGCGTCTGTCTTGCCTTTCTTGCGCTTGATATTTTCCCACTTGGAATGTCCGGACATAATTATTTCCCCTCCTTTGTATTCCACCAGGGCTCGCCCAAAAGGCGGTCAAGGATGATGGCAGCGGCACTTCTCACACAGAGGTGGTTGTAGCTGCCGGCACCATATATAGGTTCTACAATATAATCAAACTGTTTCATCATTTCCCTGGTCATGCCGAAGCCTGTCCCAAACAGAATGAAAACAGGTTTTTCCTCTTCATGGATTTTCTTCCGCATAGCGGTATAGGAAACCGTGTTCGGGTAGACACGGGCATCCGTAGTCACAATGATCGGCTTTTCTCCGCAGTCTTTTTCTATCTGCCGGACGGCATCCTCCAAAGACGGTACAAGAGCCGTTTCTTCAAAAGCTTCTTTCCGGTTCGGGTTATAATGGACCCCGCCTCCCGTTTTCCAGTGGGTCATAATACGGAGAGCCATTTCCCGCTGGCTTTCAATGGGATGGATAATAAAATAGGTGCGCACGCCATATGTTTTCGCCGTCCGCGCAATATCATGAAGGTCATAGTTCGTAAGGGCGGTCGTGACCACTTCCATATGTTTGTTATAGATCGGATAATGGACAAGTCCTATATACACGGGCGCCACTATGATTCCTCCTCTTCCCCGGCTATTTCCTCCATGAGTTTTTTATCTTCCGCCGTCATCTGTAATTTTGCCAGAAGATCAGGGCGGCATTTCAGAGTCCGCCGAAGCGCCTCTTTCCGCCGCCAGCGGGCAATATTTGCATGATGGCCGCTCACAAGTATCTCAGGCACTTTCCAGCCACGATAATCCACAGGTTTCGTGTACTGGGGATATTCCAGAATCGGTTCATAGAAAGAATCGCCTGCCGCGCTGCCCGCATCTCCAAGGACACCGGGCACCATACGGGCAACCGCATCGGAAATAACCATAGCGCCAAGCTCTCCTCCCGTGAGGACATAGTCCCCGATGGAAATCAGCTCATCTGCCAGGTATTCTTCCACACGGTGGTCTACACCTTCATAGTGCCCGCAGATCAGCACCAGATGGTTATAATCGCGGTAAAGTTCCTTTGCTTTATCCTGGGTAAAAGGGATCCCGGCAGGAGACAGGAAAACCACCCGATCCCGCGGCCCCTTTTGAGGAAGTACCGATTCACAGGCTTCAAAAAGCGGCCCGCACTGCATGAGCATTCCCGCACCGCCGCCATAGATGGTATCATCCACCTGATGATGCCTGCTGTGGGAAAACTCCCGCGGATCCGTCACCGCCATCTCTATGAGCCCCGCGTCCAGAGCGCGTTTAATCATGCTCTGTCGGAAGAATGCTTCTATAAACTCGGGAAATAAAGATAAAATATCTATTTTCATGTTTATTCCCACTCCGGTAAATGCACCGTCATCGTCTTTTCCTCCGGTTGAACGGAAAGGACGCAGGACTGTATGGCGGGAAGGTATATTTCCTTTCCTTCCGCCGTTTTTACCGCATACACGTTATTCGCGCCGGTTTCAATAATTTCCGTGAGCGTCCCCACAGTATCCCCCGTATCGGAAACTACTGTCAGGCCGATAAGCTGGAAGTAATAATATTCCCCCTCCGGCAATTTCGGTAATTCCGCCGCGGGTATTTCCACAGGCGTTCCGACAAGCGGCTCCGCTCTGTTCCGGTCTTCCACCCCCGCCAGATGAATAATATACACATTCTTATGGGGACGGGAAGCGCGTACATCATAGGATCTGCCGCCAAGGAAAAGTTTTTTCAGCTTTTTGAACATGGCCGGCCGTTCCGTTTCCGGAAGGACACGCAAATCACCCCGCACGCCATGCGGGGCAACAATTCGGCCGACAGTAATCCATTTGCCGGAATTCATATCATTCACGGAAAGCGATGATCTTTCCGTCTTCCACCAGAATTTCTCCCCCGGCGACAGCATTCATGTCGTCACCGATATGAAGAGTCACAAGGCGGTTAAGCGGCTGGCGCGGCAATTCTGCGCCAATAGTCAGTTTTTCCAGATGTTCTTTATCTGCAGTGAGTTTATCCTTTACCTGGATCATCTGTGCTTTCTGCGCGTCATACTGGGCGCGGAGAGGAGCCACTGCCTGCATATTGATTTTTGCCTGTTCCGCCAGCTTCGCGTTCGCTTCAAATTCAAGTTGTGTCATGTCATTCTCAACACTCTTGATATTTTGATTGATCTGGTTCAGCAAAGTTGTCTTTAATGCCTCTGTCAGCTTAGATTTTACAGCGACAGGAATCAAAACCTGAATTTCATCCATTAGTGTACCTCTTCCAGAATGTCAACAGCGACTTTTTTATTTTCCTTTAAAGCCCCTGCTTTTACCACTGTTCGGATTGCATTAGCAATGCGGCCTTTTCTGCCAATCACCTTGCCCATATCTTCAGGGGCAACCTGGATCTGATAAATCTCCAGGCTGCCCTTATGGACAACGTTCACAGAGACGGCGTCGGGGTTCTTCACAAGAGCCCTGGTGATATTTTCCACCAATTCATTCATAGCGCGCCTCCCTTATTTCTTCGCTTCAGCAAATTTTGCCATGATGCCATTTTTACGGAGAAGGCTGCGGACTGTATCAGTCGGCTGTGCACCTTTGCCAAGCCAGGAAAGGATTGCTTCTTCATCAAGCTTGACAGGAGCGTCAGCCTTAGCCGGATCATACCAGCCTACAGTTGCGACCGGAGTACCGTTGCGGGCTTCCTTGGAATCAATAACAACTACACGGTAGAAAGGATTTTTCTTTGCGCCCATGCGGGTCAAACGAATCTTTAACATAATTTCACCTCCTTGAAATCATAAGTTCTTTACTTGATTTATGAAATAATCGGCCTTTCCGGCAACGCGGTCAGGCCGGTATTCCTGCAAAAAATTTCAGGCTTACGCCGCTTTCATCTGAATATGCCCGGAAATCCGCCGAAACCGCCAACCCCGCCGAGACCGCCTGTCGGAGGACGCATCTTTCTGCCTTTCAGCTTTTTCATCTGCTTCTGCATTTCCTTAAACTGCTTCATCATGCGGTTCACATCCTGGATCTTCACACCGGCGCCGTCCGCGATGCGCTTCCTGCGGCTGCCGTTGAGCAAGTCGATATTCGCCCGTTCCGCCGGTGTCATAGACAAAATAATTGCTTCGATATGTCTGATCTCCTTGCCGTTGAGATCAACATCTTTCAACTGCTCTTTATATTTCCCCATTCCCGGAATCATGCTTAAAATACCGGACATGGAGCCCAATTTCTGGATCTGTTTCAGCTGTTTCAGGAAATCGTCCAGCGAAAATTCACCTTTTTGAATTTTCTTCGCGCCCTCTTTGAGCGTATCCTGATCCATATTTCTCTGGGCCTGTTCAAAGAGAGATTCCAGATCGCCCAGGTCAAGAATGCGTCCTGCCATGCGGTCAGGATGGAAATCCTCCAAACCGCCGTCCAGCTTTTCACTGACGCCGATCATTTTTATCGGCTTGCCGGTGACCGCCTTGATGGAAAGAGCCGCGCCGCCGCGGGCATCGCCGTCCATCTTCGTCAGAATCGTGCCGTCTATACCGAGATTTTCATCAAATGTCCCAGCCGTTGTTACCGCATCCTGTCCTGTCATAGAATCCAGAACAAGAAGGATTTCATGAGGATGGACTTCGGATTTTATATTCCGAAGTTCTGCCATAAGTTTTTCGTCAATTGTCAGCCGGCCCGCCGTATCAAGGATAACCACGTCCCGGCCGTAAGACTTTGCCGCATCCACTGCGTACCGTGCGATATGGACAGGATCCACATTATCAGGCATGCGGTATACGGGAACATCCACCTGCTGTCCGAGAACCTCCAGCTGCTTGATTGCCGCAGGACGGTACACGTCGCACGCCGCCAAAAGAGGTTTCTTGCCGCGCTTCTTCAGCATAAGGGCCAGCTTGCCTGCTGTCGTCGTTTTACCGGCGCCCTGCAGCCCCACCAGCATAATCACTGTCAATCCGGAGGACGACATCGTAATCTTGCTTTGCGTACCGCCTAAGAGCTCCGTGAGCTCATCACGGACGATTTTGATTACCGTCTGGTCAGGCTTCAGGCTTCCGAAGACCTCTTCACCCACCGCCTTTTCACGAACCTGGGCAATAAAATCTTTCGCAACTTTGAAATTAACGTCCGCTTCCAGAAGAGCACGGCGCACTTCACGGAGCGCGCTGTCGATATCGCTCTCGGAAAGTCTGCCTTTTCCCCGAAGATCCTTGAAAGCAGACTGCAGCTTATCACCTAAATTTTCAAAAGGCATCCGTCCACCTCAATCTGTCAATACTTTTAAAAGCGGCGCCGCTTCTTCTCTTGCTGTATCGGACAAGAGAAGAGAAATCTCTTCTGCCGCTTTCTTACGCTTCAGCCGTGCAGCCGCCACATGGAGCGCCGCTTCATAATTTTCCAGCTGCTCCTCCCCATGGCGCATGGCATCATGCACTGCCTGGCGGGAAATATGGAAATACTCCGCAATCTCCGCCAATGTGAGATTTTCATTATAATAAAGCTCAAGGCATTCCCGCTGCCGCACGGTCAATAAAGCGCCGTAGCAATCAAGCAGCTCGCCTTTCTGTACGATATTTTCTAAAAACATATCATCACCATACCGGAATGATTATATAAGAAACGAAACAGTCTGTCAAGAAGAAACACTTTACAAGCAGAACATGTTATCAGCTTCTGATCTTTAGCGGCAAACCGATAACTGCCTGTACCTGATAGATTTATCCGTTTAACCGTTATGCTTAAATACCGTTTTTCTTTACAGCTGCCTGTACTGCCAATCGGCAAAAAGCATCTTTTATATCTTCAGTTGATTTTATTTCCATCGGTACTGACCTCATTCCATATGCTTCTTCTGTCATTTGCAGAAGCTTTTTTGCCATATGGGATACTTCTTCATTTCCTGCCAGCCCCCACCGATATTCATCAAGGAGCTCCGCCAGGAAAGATGACATGAATACCATTTCGCTGTCCCGGTCTATTTTTTGCCAGAGATGGCGCCATTCTTCTTCAATGCCGTCTTTTTTATATTCCCTGAAATACGAATACAGGACTTCCTCTGTCACCCCGTACCGCTTCAATCGTTCTGTCACGCTGTGCTGCGTAGAGGGATAGAGATGATTTTGATTCCCTAATGCCTTTTTCACCGCCTCTTTAACCGTCTTCCCGATCAGTTCCCCCAGTTTGTTATGTTTCCCTGCGCTGCGGAAATAAAGCGACGACTTCGGATCACAAACGATAATTGTCGAGTCTGTCCCCGTTCCTGTGGCAGGATTTTCCGAATACCGGCTCCCCACCATCAGTTCCCGAAGCGCAGCCGTCTTTCCTTCCGTACAGGTGACCAGCGCGCGGGTTAATATCCCCGGCGGCATATCGGCATTGATAAAAAGCAGGATATTAATGGTTCCCGGCCTGTATATTTCCGGACGCGCCCCCGCCCCGTAATATCCCGCCGGATCTCCTGCACACCCTGCGTTTCCTTCCACTCCTGCCGTCACGCAGGCTGCCACCTTAAGTTCTTCATAGGTTTCTTCCACGATGGCCGCGTTCTCCATCCGTGCCGCCGTGCCGATTCCCGTGGAACGGGCAGGATCAAGCCCCATAACTGCTGCACATTTTCCCAGATGCTCCTCATATTTTTCAAGGCTCATGCAGGAACCGGGCCCGCAGCAGGTATAGTTGAAAAGCCCCTTGATATCTTCTCTGTATCCGCCATTCAAGAGAGAAGTGCTCAAGACCTTTTTAGGAGCATTAAAACGGACTACGATGCTGTGTGTTTCAGGAACATGTACGATTTTCTCATCTGTACTTAACCGATACAATTCTATTTCTTTCATTTTACGTGCACCACCTCAAACGCTCTTGAGCGGATCCGCATTTTCTCTTCATCCCACTCACAAAATAAAACCGCTGGATCGCCTTTATAGGTAAAAAGCCGCTGTCCTTCCACGATGACCGCGCTTTCCGCTTCTCTCATATCCATTCTTTCATGATATCCCGTCTGGTTGCAGACAATGACTGGAACACCGCATAATTTTGAACAGGTTTCCCAGACAGACACAGGATCGGAGCAGCATTTCCCCGGCGGCCAGGCTGCTGTAACAAGTACCATATCCGCTTTCTTCTTTTTTATTTCCAAACAGGGCTGTTCGTAATAGGAATCTGCGCAGACAAGCAGACCCACATGGAGCGTGCCTATGTTAAACACATGGGTTTCTCTTCCCAGGGACAGCCACCGTTCAAATCCCTTCCGGTGGGAGCACATCTTCCTGTGCTTCCCCAGAAGCTTTCCTTCCCTGTTTATGACAAAACAGGAATTGTATCCCTTTCCATCCCTTTCATCATATTCTGCTGCGGAAAGAAACATATCCGCTTTATTCCTTCCGGCAAAAAACAGGTACCGGGACAGCTGCTTTTCCGAAAAGGAAGGAAGCTTCCCATTGTTGTCATAGAAGAAATATCCCTGAAGCGCTGTTTCAGGCGTGACGATCCAGTCTGCTCCGCGGGAAACTGCCTCTCCCGCCGCAGAAATGATACTTCTTCTGTTTCTTGTTTCCGGTCCTTCCGCCACATCCAGATGAAGAAGTGCGATCTTCATTTTTCTCCTTTTTATACTTGTATTAATTTCATTCAAATTTATTTCAATACAATTTTATATCAAAAATATATATTTAGGCAAAATTTTATTATATTTTCCGATTCATATTCAATTTGGTCCGCCCTCTTCATTCCGCCATGCTAAAAGCCCTCATCCGCATGAGGGCCTGATGCAAAATCATTTATAAAGATATTTTCCTTCCCATTCTTATTCTATAAACGCGTTCGCTTCTTTCCATTCTGCTGCCAGTTTTTTCTGCCTGTTGACTATCTTTTTCGCTTCCCGCTGCTGGCGCTTCACCTGCTTCGGTCCGGTACCGCCGTAACTATCCCTGTTCTTCACGCAGTTTTCAATTTGAAGGACTTCGTAAATATCGGTTTCAAAAAGAGGACTCATCTTTTTAAATTCTTCCATGGTGAGGGCAAGCAGCACTTTTCTGTTTTCAATGCAGTAAGCCACCGCGTTTCCCACCACCGCATGGGCACGGCGGAAAGGAAGTCCTTTCTTTGCCAGATAGTCCGCCATATCGGTGGCATTGGAGAAGTCATTTTCCAAGACGGCTCTTGTACGCGCGCCGTTGACGGTCATGGTGCCCAGCATGCCGGCATAAATATCCAAAGCGAACCCCAGTGTATCTATGGCGTCAAATACGCCTTCCTTGTCTTCCTGCATATCCTTGTCATAGGCAAGAGGAAGTCCTTTCATCACGGTCAGGAGCGCCGTCAAATGTCCGTATACCCGTCCTGTTTTCCCGCGGACCAGTTCACAGATATCGGGATTCTTCTTCTGCGGCATGATGGAACTGCCTGTACTGTATCCGTCATCAAGCTCAATAAATCCGAATTCACCGGTGCTCCACAGAATCAATTCTTCCGACAGGCGGGACAGGTGCATCATGCAGATGGATGCGAAGGAAAGAAACTGGAGAAGGTAGTCACGATCGGAAACCGCGTCCAAACTGTTTCCATAGCATTTTGAAAAATGAAGTTTCTCCGCCGTCTCCTGCGGCATGGTAGGATAAGTCGTCCCTGCCAGAGCGCAGGCGCCCAAAGGCGAGACATCCGCCATTTCATAGCAGCCGGTGAGCCTTTCAAAATCTCTTTGCAGCATGGCACAGTAAGCCATCATATGATGGGCGAAGAGCACGGGCTGCGCTCTCTGCATATGGGTATAGCCGGGCAGGATGACGTCCTTGTATTTTTCAGACACCCCCACCAGCGCTTCTTCGGCGGCAATCAGCTTCTCCGCCAGCTTCGCGATATGCCGGCGCATATACATATGGAGATCTGCGGCGCACTGGTCATTCCTGCTTCTTGCCGTGTGGAGTCTGGCCCCCGCGTCGCCGATATCATCGGTCAGACGCTTTTCCACATTCATATGGACGTCTTCCAGTTTCACAGAAAATGCAAACCGGCCTTCGTCTATTTCTTTTTTTATTTTCAAAAGACCCCCGGTAATCTTTTCCAGATCCTCTTTGGAAATAATGCCGCGGTCCGCCAGCATGAATGCATGAGCCAGCGAGCCGGCAATATCTTCTTTATACATACGGCAGTCATAGGAAACAGAAGCGTTGAAATCAAGCGCGCTTCTTTCCTCCGCCTTCTGAAAACGGCCGCCCCACATCATTTCACTCATTTTTCATTCTTTTCCTTCATCAGCGCACGAATGGTGAGAGGCAGCCCGAAGAGGTTGATGAAACCTTCCGCATCCGCCTGGTTGTATACTTCATCTTCACCGAATGTGACAAATTCTTCATTGTAGAGGGAATAGGGACTTTCCGCGCCATTGGAGAGGATATTTCCTTTATACAGGCGGAGGGATACTTTTCCCGTCACTGTCTTTGAAGTTTCATCGGCAAATGCCTGCAGTGCTTCACGAAGAGGAGCGAACCACATGCCGTCATAAACGAGTTCGCTGTATTTGACGGCCGCCACTTCCTTGAAATGAAGGGTGGCGCGATCCAGACAAAGGCGTTCCAGCTCGCTGTGGGCATAGAAAAGAATAGAACCTGCCGGATTTTCATATACGCCGCGGGATTTCATGCCTACCAGTCGGTTCTCCACAAGATCATCAATGCCGATGCCGTTCTTTGCGCCGATTTCATTCAGCGTATTGACCAGTTCCACGCCGTCCATTTCCTTCCCGTTGACAGCAATCGGTTTTCCTTCCTTAAATTCGATGGTAACAAATTCCGGCTGATCAGGAGCGTCTTCGGGATCACAGGTGACAAGGTACATATCTTTGTGGGGCGGATTGGCGGGATTTTCCAAATCATCCCCCTCATGGGAAAGGTGCCACATGTTCCAGTCCATAGAGTAGGGATATTTCTGTGCCGCTTTTTCTTCTTCCGTCTGCTTTTCATCAAATTTATCAATAGGTACGTTGTGTGCTTCTGCATAAGCCATCTCATCTTCACGGGATTTCATATCCCACAGTCGCCAGGGAGCGATAATCTTCATGTGGGGCGCCAGTGCTTTCACCGCCAGTTCAAAACGGACCTGGTCATTTCCCTTGCCGGTGGCACCGTGGCAGATGGCATCCGCTCCGTATTTCTTTGCCATATCCACAAGACACTTGCCGATCAGCGGGCGGGCAAAAGACGTTCCTAAAAGATACCGACCTTCATACCTCCCGCCGGCCTGCAACACTTTGTAGGCGTACTCTTCAATAAATTCCCTGCGCACATCCAGCGTTTCTGCCACAGACGCCCCCGACTTCAGCGCTTTTTCATGAATCGCATCAAAATCTTCCGGCTGTCCCAGATTGATTGTACAGGCAATGACTTCACAGTTATAATTTTCTTTCAGCCACGGAATGATAACGGACGTATCCAATCCGCCGGAATAGGCAAGAACCACTTTTTTAATTTCATTCATTTTACATGCCGCCTTTCTTCATCAACTGATTTTCATATAATTTCTTTTTATGGGATATGATATATTATACGGTTATATGAATAAATAATCAACCTTGTTTCGGAATATTTTTGTTTCTTTGCTTTAAAAAACTGCTTTTCCCCAAATCAATTCAGGATGATTTTGACTGCATTTTTGTTTTTCCGTTGGTGCCATTATTCACTTTATGCAGAATTACGTCCCTTCCCTGTTATCCGGCGGAAAAATCACTTATAATAAAGATATATCATTTCCTGTTTTAAGAAAGGAGCGCCACAATGAACTTTTCCGAAAAACTTCCCGCTTTTGCGAACCCGCAGGGCGCCGCCGGAAAACTGCTGATTGCCTCTATGAATATTTTCCATACTCCCGTGTCCCTCTGGGGGATTTCCCATCTGGATCTTGCCGGTAATGAAAAAATCCTCGACATCGGCTGCGGAGGCGGCATCAACCTGTCCCGCTTTTTAAAGAAAGTTCCCCGCGGTCATGTGGCAGGAATCGACCTTTCACCGGACTGCGTGAGTTATTCTTTTATGCGCAACCGCGATGCCATTGCGGAAGGACGGTGTTCCGTTTATGAAGGAAGCGCCGAACTCCTTCCTTTCGGCGCAAATCATTTCGATGTCATCACCGCCTTTGAAACAATATACTTCTGGCCCAATCTGCCAAACACACTGAAAGAAATCAAAAGGGTGCTGAAGCCGGGCGGCACCTTCCTCATCGTAAATGAAGCGGACGGCTATGGATTTCTCGACAATCTGTACCCGAAAATCATCAAAGGCATGACTCTCTACAAAACGGAAGAGCTTTCTACTATTCTTACCAAAGCTGGTTTCACAAACATTGAAATTGATACAAAACTGGGATGCGTGACCGTTTCCGCAAGGCGTCCCGTCACTGCCCTGGATAAGGTAAAAACGGCGGTCCGTTTCGACAACGTCCGCAAGTGGGGACGGGCCGCCCTCTTTGCGGCAGGAACAGCGGCAGCTGTTTGCACAGCAGCCTGCCTTCTAAAAAAGAATAAAAAGCAGTAAATGCAAAACGCTGTTTCCCCATCAGGAGAGACAGCGTTTTTACATAAAAAGAAATCTGTCCGATTAATAACAAAAGCCATGTTATCAGAGCTGCTTTATATTTCCTGAAAAAAAGAAACAGTCCTGTAAGAACCGCTTCCTTTTTATTCCTTATTATATTTCAGATACAGCCTGCTGTGTTTCATCTTCCGCTTCATCAGTTTCCGCTTCTGCTGTATCAGCTTTTACTTCTCCTTCAAAGAGATCGGCAGAACGGTCATCCAGCGCTTCGATGGGCAGTTCCATTTCCTCGTCCTGTCCTTCCGGCGCTTTTACAATCTGCGGCTCCGGCGTATTCTTTGCGGATTCGATGAGAGCCATCGCCGACTTGAAATCGGCCAGAATCTTTTCAATATAGACCTTGACATCGCCTTCCGTTTTGAGCAGATCGGTATTCAGTTTACGGCGGGCCGCTTCCGCATCGGAAATAATTTGATGGGCTTCATTCTGCGCTTCCCGAACTGCCAGCTCCGCCTCTTTCTGTGCGTTTCTCTTCACATTTTCAGCAGTTTCCTGTGCCATGACCAAAGTGGAGGACATAGTAGATTCCATCTTTTCATAATTGCGGAGTTTCGTCTTGACTGTATCCATCTCCTCTTCCATCTCACGATGTTCGCGATAAATACGTTCATAGTCACTTGCCAGCTCCTGCAGGAATGCGTCCACTTCTTCCTGGCTGTACCCCCGCAGTCCGCGGGAAAACGTTTTATTATGGATATCCATCGGTGTAATCATAAATAATCCTCCTGTTTCATATCAACGGTTTCATTTCTTATTTATAACGGTCAATCAGAAGCCCTGTCCGGCCTTTCCGGCTCATCCCCGTGACTTCCCTGATTTCAACCCGTCCTTTTCCGCGGATGGAAATAACATCTCCTGCTTTTACGGTTTGCGACGCGCTTTTCACAGGCTGCCAGTTAATTTCCGTCCGACCGCTCTCTACGCATTGTACCATTTTGCTGCGGGAAATGCCAAATCCTGCCGCGCCGACCGCATCAAGCCGAAGCGAAGCGACCGTGGCCCGCACCTCTCTGGCCGCCTTTTTAGGCGGCTCTAATTCTTCCAGAGATATTTCTTCTATCTGCACAGACACCATGGCGACTTTCAGGAAATTCCGCTTAATCCATTCCGCCATGGAACTGTCTGCCACAATCTGGCACCCCGCCCCCTGCATGAGGATATCTCCCAGAACCGCTCTGTCGATGCCCAGTCCCATAAGCGCCCCCAGTACATCACGGTGGCCGATGAGCCTGTATCGGTCATCCCAGGTCACTTTCAATGCGGTCAGCCCGAAATCCACGGGACCGTCATAGTCATTACGGGCAAATGCGACACGGATCCGTTCCGCTTCATGATATCCGCCGGAAGTTTTCACCGCCACCGTTTTCATGTGAGCCGCAATCGTCTGTCCGACCTGCGCCGCAAAAGGAGACATAAAGGGGCCGACGGCAAATGGCCGGCCTCTGTCCACGGAATCGGCAATATCCAGCAGACGGACCGCCATATCTTTCGCTTCTTCTCCGGTTGCGGAAAAGTAGCGGAGAATTTTTTCTCTGTCTTTCATTATTTTCTGCTCATTTCATCAGATTTCGCAAGAGCCGCCATGACAGCGTCCATGAGGGCGGCACGGATGCCGCGTGCTTCCATGGCATGGATGCCTGCAATCGTCGTACCGCCCGGGCTTGTCACCCCGTCACGGAGTTCGGCGGGATGTTTTCCTGTTTCCAGCACCATTTTGGCTGCGCCATACAAAGTCTGCGCCGCCGCTTCAACTGCCAGCTTCCGCGGAAGTCCCGCGCGCACTCCGGCATCCGCCAATGCATCAATAATCACGAAAACGTATCCCGGCCCCGCTCCTGATAAAGCGCCCATCTCGTCAAGCTGGCGTTCGGAAACCACTGCCGCTTTCCCCAGGGCGGAAAATATTTCTTTTGCCGTTTCGATAAAATCCTCGTCAGCGTACCGCCCTGCTGTAATAGCTGTCATACCCTCCCCAACCGAAGCGGGAGTATTCGGCATGACACGGATCACCGGCGTCTTTTCGGGAAGGCCGGCTTCCAAGGTCGCTGCTGTCACTGCCGCCGCAACAGAAATCACCCGCCTCGGACGGTACGGATTTATTTCTTCCAAAACAAAAGGGATAATGTCGGGCTTTACTGCCAAAAGGACAAAATCCGCTTCTCCGATATCTTTCAGAGAAGCTGCAGATACGCCATATCGCTCTGCCTTTTCCACCGTTGACTTTTCCGTGCTTGCTTTAATGTATACTTCTTCTTTCGTCCAGAGGCCTTTGGAAAGGCACCCTGAAAGTATGGCGCCGCCCATAGCGCCGCAGCCGATCATCATAATCTTTTTCATACGCCCGGACCTCTCCACAAAGGAATCCCCGCAAGGCGGGGCATGCTGTCCATCTCAATATGCACCGCCGATGGCGCGCACAAAAGCACCTGCCCGTTCAGAAGTTCTACCTCTCCCTTGCCGAGATAAACGGCACCGCTCATGAAATCCACAAAACGGCTCGCCGTTTCATCATCCACATTGCTGCCAAGAACCACAAGAACTACAAGTCCTTTTTCCATGGCATCCACCGCACGGCGGGCATCACTATAAGCACGGGGAACGAAGATGACAGCATCCAACGGACGGACAGCCCTCGCAGGCAGCGCGCCTGCCATACGGGGACCCGCCTCTTTACCGTCTTCTCCCGCAGAATCTATATACTCTTCTTCCTCCGGCTCCGTAACAAAAAGATCATAAAACAGCTCGGAGATCTTCGAAAAAAATGACATTATGCCTTAGGGGCCTGCGAATCCCATGCTGGGGCTTCCGCTTCCGGAAATGCCGCAAAATTCTCACGGGACACGCTCATATTATTTGGCGCGCAGAGGTAAATATTTTCAGAAACCTGGTCAATGCGCCCGTCCAAAGCATACATCACACCCTGAATAAAATCCACGATACGCTGTGCTTCATCGGCATCAGTCTTTTCCATATTCATTACGACCGGACGGGCAGCCTTCAGATGATTCCCGATTTTTTCGGCATCCTGATAGTCTTTCGGATTCACAACCACCATGGTATACGGTTTCGCCTGGCGGGTCGCTACTGCCGCACGGCCTGCTGCCGGACGGGGAGGAACAGGCTGCGCCGTATCTATCGACGTCCCCTCTTCTTCGTATTCTTCATCCTCGTATTCATCATCACGATCTGTAAACTGTTCCTTAAATTTATCCAGTAAGCTCATTTTGTTTCTCCTTTCCCATTTGCATAATTCCGCTCGCCAAAAATAGCGGTGCCGACGCGTACCATCGTAGCGCCCTCTTCTATTGCCGTTTCAAAATCCCGGGTCATCCCCATGGATAAAACAGAAACCTGTCCTTTAGGAAAATATGTTTTCAGTACTTCCCACATTTCATGAGCCCTGCGGAATACAGGACGTGTCATTTCCACATCCTCCACCATAGGCGCCATGCACATCAGACCTTTTACACGGATATGCGGGAGCATTCCCGCCTTCGCTGCAGCTTCGTCCAGACTTTCCGGCGGCAGGCCGTACTTGCTTGTTTCTCCGGAAATATTAAATTCCAGAAGCACATCCTGCACTTTGCCGGCCTGCCCGGCCCGTTTATCTATCTCTTCCATGATTTCCACGGAATCTACGGACTGGATCAAATCAGCCGCCGCCACTGCCTTTTTCACTTTATTTTTTTGAAGATGTCCCTGCAGGTTCCAGACAACAGGCATTTTCAAACGGCTCCGTTTGTCTTCCAATTCCTGCACACGGTTTTCTCCCACCTCTTTCACGCCAAGTCGGAGAACCTCCTCCATATCTTCCAATGGATGAAACTTCGTCACCGCCACAAGAGTCACGTCCTGCCTGTAAGGAGAACGGGCCTTCGCAGCCGCTATCCGCTTTTTCACAACTTCCAGCTTTTCTTCTATAGCTGACATCCTAATTCCTTCTATTATTCAATAAGGTATGTCGAAAAATATAAAAAGATATACCTTGTCCTATTATAGCATAGGTATATCCTTAAAAAAATAATCGTTTTTTATTTTCAGGCGCCAAACAAACCGAGGCGTAATCCACATACCGCAAAGCATGATAAAATGCAGTTCACGGCCCTGCCATACAAGGCAGGCACGTAAAGCGGAACATGCCAGTATCTTAATCATTGGTATAAAAGCATTTCCTCAATTCAATCTGAATTCTACCGGGAATGTAATCCGGCAGGGGACAGGCACCCCATATTTATCAAGTGCAGGAGAAAATGTCCATTGATAAGCCGCATCGATCGCCGCCGCATCTAAGACACTGCTTCCTGACCCCTGCGCCACATAAGCGGAATCCACCGTCCCCGATGCATTGACCAGAATCGTTACATAAGTAATACCCGTCGTTTCCTTCATCTTTGCAGACGGCGGATAGACAGGAAGCACTTTATTTATCACTGTCGGCGGCGTAATAGGAACGCCGGCTCCCGGCCCGCTTCCATTGCCGTCACCTTCACCGGTACCGGTTCCGCTGCCGTCACCCGTACCAGTGCCGTCCCCGTCTCCCGTTTCCCCGCCGCTGCCGCTTCCGTCGCCCTGTGTATTCATCCCTTCATTTCCTGCCGCGGCATCAGAAGCAGACATACCTGCCGTGTCCGCTGTTTCTTTCTTATCTGCCCTGTCCTGCAGCTCCGGCTTTTCTTCCGCTGCCTTTTCATTAATTTCTTCATCAGGCATTTCCACAGGTTCAGCAGCATCATTGATTTTTGCTTCAGATGATTTCGCCGCCGGCGCCTTTCTCCCTTTGCTGCCTCCCCCGCCCCGGTTTCCGCCGGTATCGATCGATACTTGCAATACTTCTCCGCGAAACGGAACTTCCATATATTTCACGCCGAACAATCCGAGCATGACAGCAGCAAATAAATGAATAAGGACAGCAGCGGCAATACCAACCGCATACCTCTGCCGGTCATTCATCCTCCTGCCTCCTGCTCCGCTGCCAGCCCGAACCTGGTGATGCCGGCCGCTTTAAACCGGTCGAGAACGTGGATGACATCATTGTAAGCGGCATCCTTCTCTCCGCGGATAACGACGGAATAATTCGCGTCTGATCCGCTTCTTTTCTTTACTTCCGCCACAATTGCGTCCAAAGACATTTTTTTATCATCCAGCCAGCAGCTCCCATCTTTTTTGACAGTCACAAGGCTGCTGCTTTTAGAAACCGTTTCAGCGCTTTGCGCCTCAGGAAGGGCAATAGAGATTGTCCTCACTTCCGTCATGTACATCGTGCTGATGATAAAAAATGCAAGCAGCAGGAATATAAGGTCAAGCATAGGGCTGATCATCAGTTCAGGCATTTTATCCGCCTGCCTCGGTCTTCTCCTCATGATACCCCCTTATTTCCCGGACAATCCGGAGATAAGTGCATCCGCCACAGCATCCAGATCAAGCGTCGCCTTTTTATACCTCGTATTTAAATAAGCATGTACCAGCATACCTGTAATCGCGATCACCAATCCGAAAATAGTCGTAATCAGCGCTTCCGCCAATCCGGCGGTGACACCTGCCGTATTCTGCAAATGTCCCGTCATGGATGAAAAGGTTCCCATCATTCCGGTAATCGTCCCTAAAAGCCCAAGCATGGGAGAAAGCCCGATGATAACACCCAGATAATCAAGGTGCGCCGACAGCTGATTCAGGTAACGGTCTGTCTTTTCATAAGTGACGGATTCAAGAGACCGGCCAAGGCTGTCCTTTTCAGACAAAATATCCTTTGCCAGTTTTGCCGCGCTGCCTGCCGCCTCTTCCGCCAGTTCCGCCGCCTCAGAAACATTGCCCCGTGTCATTTCCTTGCAGAACAGCATAACGAATTTCGTATCGGAAATCGCCTGCCGGTAATACATATACCGCTCCACTGCCAGAAAGATGACCGCCAGCGAACAAAGAAGCAAGGGCCACATGCACAGGCCTCCGCGAATAAAATATCCTACCGCCGAATCAAAAATCCCCATTGCGCTTCCTCTTCCTTTCTTCCCGGCATTCCGCCGGCCATAAAAGTTACATTTATAAAAAAGGCACAGCCAAACTGAAATGAGAAAACATTTCCCATCCTCCATCCGGCTCATGCCTCGCGAGTCTTTTGATGATGAAATTAAACGGCACCCTGGCTCGGTTCATTGTCTGCCTGCCCCTCTGTGAAAGGACCACAGCAGGCCTACTTCCCTTACAGCTGCGAGACAGCTCCGACTTTTCACCGGATTCCCCGTTCCTTTGCTCTTCATTCATTTTTCATTTTATTTTTATAATTAAATAGTATCATACGACATAAATAACTTCAATTTTTTACGTAAATGCTCATTGCCCGTCAATGTAATCTTCACCTGTTCCCGTTCATACATGATACAAGACTGCTTCTCCCCGAAACGGAAGAGAAAGCAGTCTTGCATCAAGCAAAACTTTATACTATTTCGCCTTTGTCTTTTGAAACAAGATATATTTTTTAGCCACCTGGTACATTGTTGACACAAAGGAATTAACGGGAATTTTCCGGTATTCCGCCTCCCGGCTTCTTTGATCCACCACTTCATGATTCTGGTCATAAATCCGGACAGCAGTAATCGCATACCGTTCTTCTTTCATATGAAAACGTAATTCCATCTCGCTGCACACAGGCATTCGGTCGCCTTTCAATCGGGAAGCATAAGCCGCTTTCATCTGCTCCGGAATTTTTTTATCCGTATATACCGCCTGTACCGTCATCTGCACTTCATCGGGATCCGTTTCATTCTGTCTGATGGATTGTACATCAAAACGGTAAAGCGCAATATCATTGGCAAATATCTCCATCCAGCGCATCTGCTCCAATTCCTGCGGCGTGGCTTTCGGCTTTACCCCCATTTCCAGAATGGGCGCCGGCTGCCCCTTCATAGAATCTTCCGCTTGTACGCCGTTCCATGAAAGGGACATGCACAGCATACCTACCGCCCAAAACCATTTTCGCCGATCAGAAAGCAAAACGCAGACCCGCATTGACTTTCCATTCCACTTTATAATCGCCGCCAAAACCTCTTGTCACATTCGCATAGAAAAGGTTGCTCCCGTTCAGCCGGTAAACGCCTCCGAGAGTCAATTCTGCCCACGTATCGCCGAAATCCTGTTCCACACGGGACGTATCTTCTCCTTCTGCGCTGAAAGTGGCAGCCGTATCCCCTTTAAATTCATGAAGAATGCTTGCTTTGGCATACAAGCTGCCTTTTTCTGTTGCCCTTCCGGCTGCGATGCCCAAACAGCCGATGAAGCTGCTCATGCTGTCCTGATGGACATGCATTTTCTTATCTCCGTCAAAATCGCTGGCCGCATCATAATCCGCGCTGCCCAGCCTGGAGAAAAGCAGCTGGATCTGTGGTTCGACATAACCCGCGGCGGTGCCGAAACGTTTCCCGTATTCCACAGACAATCCGTATCCGGTGGCATGATAATCGCCATCGAGTTTGCGTCCCTCCGCATTGTAAACAGTGTAATCGTTTTCAGCACGGCCGATCTTGCCGACAATATCCACATACTGTCCGTCATCAAAGACCTTGGTTCCATAGACGCTTCCTACATAAAGCTTCGGATCTCCTTTTCCGCCAAAGTCATACTTCGCATTGCCGTCATTATAATCAAAGGCTCCGCCGATGTGCCAGCCGGATCCCAGTTTATGATCCGCCCCGACCTGCGCGCCCCAGAAACTGTCGGATAAATTGGTTTTATCTTTATCATACTTCACTTTGCCGCCATAGGTTCTCGCCCACATGCCGCTTGACGCGCCGAGGCGGAGATCACCAAGGCGCTGATTCATATCCGTCATACCGGAACGCCAGGACAGCATGGAAGTCGTCATCGCCGACTTGGCTCCGCGCATCATCATTGTTTCCCTGTCTCCGAGGATATAGGCCACACCGCCGGGAAGAGATGTCGGTATCAGTCCGCCTGCGGGACTTACGGCTGATGTCCTCAATGCGGAGGGAACCGCCATCATTTTCATCATAAGAGGGCTTTCGGAAAATTCACCGAGACTTCCCTTTCCTGTGGCGCTGTTAAAATTAATTTTTCCTGTTCTGGCAACAGACCGTGCAGTCAGTCCTTCATTCAATTTCACCGTGCCGTCCAGATTCCGTTCCCCGCTTGTATACGCCGTATAAGTCAGTTTGCCGGCAAGCCTTTCCATCGCTTCCGTTTCGCCCAAACCGCTCCGGTCGCCGCTCATCGTGATCGCAGAATTGGCGGCCGCCGCGCTGATCGTCACACCGTTTCCATTTTGGGTCAGCGTACCGAAATTGACTGTCGTATTTCCGCTGTAATGATCTATGGTAATTGCTTTATCGGACTTCTGGTTAATGATGCCGGCGCCGGCTGCCGTGTTTCCGCCATAGAAATGGGTAATACGGCTTGCGCCGTTGCTGCCCGTATCTTCATTATCCTCTCCATAGCGTGTATTTCTCGCCTCATTCGTCCACGTCGCGCCGTTTCGGAGCCACATGTTCACCGTGCCGCCGTTATCCACAATGCCGTGAAGCCGGGAATTGGCTGTAGTAAAGGCCGCATTGACAGTGCCTGTGGGAAGGACGAAAATATCGCCGTTGAGATTGACATCTGCCGTCCCCGGTGTATTTCCTCCAATGCCGGTATTCACATTAATCGTCCCCTGATAAGCGCCGAGCGTATAGTAGCCGTAATTCATGCCGGACGGCACCGTTATCTGCCCGCCGCCGACAGACACTTTGCTTCCTGCCGCATTGACAGTGATCCCGTTGCCGTAGACATCAAAGTTTATATTTCCGTTGACCTGTACTTCACTATCATTTACAGATGCCAGAATGCCCGCGTTATTGAAACGGGAATACACATTTTCGTAATTTACGGGAATGCCCCAGACCGTATTATCGGCGCCCTTGATATTCACATTGCCGTTGATGATAATCTTGGAAGAAGCGGCCGCTTCATAGCTGGATTCACCCCAGCGATTCGTCTTTTGGATGGCAATGCCGTTCCCGCCCAGGCCGCCTGTCATGGCGATATTCACCGGCGCGTGGATGGTAATCTGTCCGGAGCCGGTTTTCGGTGCGTCAAGCCAGATAGCATTGGTTATGGAATTGCCGCCCGGAAGCCCGGCAGTAATGACATTGACCTTTCCTGCGGTAATGGTGACATTCTTTCCGCTTCCCGCATAGATTCCCGCAGGGCTTCCGATGGTATGGGCGGACTGGAGCTGCAGGGCATGGGTGCCGGCATGGATAATCACATCATTTTCCTCATGGGCATCTACGGCGGCAAGGACATTCGTCACCCGGTCTCCTGTCTTATAATTATTTTTTGTCGGCTGGATGACCGCGTCTTCATCAAAGGTATAATTTAAATTATCGTCTGTATTATCGAAATGAGGAGGAGTCGTATTCGAATCCTTCACTGTACCTGTAATTTTATACTCATAATCAGGCGTACGCATGACCGCATCCGGATTGGCGGTCCGCACCGCCGTCAGGGAGCGGGCGGTCAGTCCCTCCGCCCGCGCGGCGGACAGGCTTGCCAATGCCCCCTTCACCTTATCCGGCTGGAGCATCGCCATGAAGTTAAACTGGAACATGCCGCTGTTGTTGGAAAAGTCCGTCGCCCTCCAGGACTGGGGCGTGGTGTCCCCATCCTTATAGACCAGCAGGTTCTGCCCGGCTTCCACCCAGAGGCGGTGCGTATGGTATTCCGCATTCAGCTTGCCGAACCACCCGTCATAAGTCCCGCTGGAAACGGGGTTGCCCCAGCTGACGGGATTCTCCGACATGAGGTTGGACACCGTGGTCTGATAAACGTCCATCTCGACGCCGCCGGCGCCTCCCAGGTTATACCGCATCACATAGGCCGTACCGTCGGGCAGCACTTTCAGATCACGGAAATCTTTTGCGCCCTGTTCATTTGTAAAGGTATTCGGCAGCGTGATATTCCTCGTATTCCCCGTGCTCAGCCCGCCATCATCCGACAGAGTGGCTGCCGTAATGCAGGTGTCCCCGTTGCCGAAGCCGTAATTCTGATACCCGCCGATGGCGGAGACCAGGATATGGTCATTGTACAGATTGAGCCGCGCTTCATCGGTATTCTTGCCTACCCTCGTGTAGTCCTTGCGCTCCAGCGAACCGTCCTGCCCGATCCGGTAGCGGATGAGCCAGCCTTCATCATAATTCTGGTATCCCCCTTCCTTATTGATGCTGGCAAGGGCATACAGATTGTCCCCTTTCACCAGCAGGCCTTCCCCGTGGGCCTTTGCGGATGCGCCGTACGCGGGGTTATTCTCTTCAATCAGAATCCCGTTTATTTCATTTAATAAACTGTGTGTCCCGCTTTGAAGCAGTGCAATCGCGCTTCCTGAAATATCGCAGACGCTCACATTCCCCAGGTCATAGCCGGTGACGATAAGGTAATTCCCCCAGGACGCCGCGGCGTGGGTATTCACCGTCGTGGAAATTGTTCCCGTGCTTTCCGGGGCTAACCACTGGTTATTTTCCGCATCCAAAAGTTCATTGGTTTTCAGATTCGTCTGGCTGTACGTATACTGGCGCAGGAATATCTTGCTGTCCCCGTTCACATGGAGATGGAACAGGCCGGGATCCCCGTTCAGATCCGTCCGCAGATCTTTCCCGATGCCCCAGATGTCAGTTTTCACACGGGAGCCCCGGACCACCCCCATCACGCTTTGGGCATAGTTGGACGGCGCTGTCACCACCAGATTGGCCGCCTCTGCCGCCACGCCTCCGCAAAGCACTGCCGCCGCCATCATGGCAGCCGTTTTGGATTTACCTTTGGTACGCATAGATGCCTCCTTTTATAATATACACAAATCCGGATGTCCGGATCTGTAAAACGGACAGATGTCAGAATTCATAGCGGACCGTGCCGTACCACGTCCGTCCCTGGATGGGATACTCCACATTCAGGTACCCGTAAGAGTTCGTGCCGAGGCAGACCCATCCTTTCTGCTTCGGCGCCCGGTTGAAGATATCGTTGCAGCCGAAGGCGATCTGCCATGCCTTGCCCGGCTTCACCTTGACGCCCGCATTGATGACGCTCAGCGAGGGATACGCGACCCCGTCATCCGTTTCGTCCCCCAGTTTATTGTATCTATACTCATTGATCGTATAGTAACTTGAGGTATAGTGCCACTCGCCAAACAGGGTAAACCGGGGATTCGGGAACCAGGAGAACCGCAGATTCCCTTCCCATTCCGGCTGGAAGGTCGGATATACTTCCCGGTACACCGCATCCCCCAGCGCCCACTCTTTATTCTGCCGCCGGAACGCTTTGATTTTCGTATAGGCGCCTTCCAGATCCAGGCTGAAATGGCCCCACTTCAGCCCTGTCTGCAGTTCAAATCCGTGTATATGCCCTTTCTGGTCATTGAAGTAGGATGCCCAGTCGGGTCCTGCCCGGTACAGGTAGAGCATCCGGTTCGCATGGCGCCAGAAGTAGGTCAGTGTGGCATAGGCGTCGGAATGGAGGAATTTCCCGTTCCACAGCGTACTGAAATCGAACTGGGTCCCGTACTCCGGCTGGGGGAACTTGGAAGCGGTCCCCCTCTTGTTGGCGGGAACCGGCAGGATGCCTGCCCCGTCCCCGGCAATTTCATACATATTGAGGAGGCGGAAATAGGTTCCCCCTGTCATGCGCAAGGTAAGATTGTCATTCACCTGTTTTTTGAGCGCCAGCTGCCAGGTGCCTTTCCCGTCCTGCTGTCTGTCCCGCGGCGTGATCCAGTGGAACCACCGCCATGCCGTATCGGCGAAGCGTTTCCCCTCGCTGTAGCCCACGATGACTGACCGGTTATACCGCCAGGCGGGGGTCAGGAACCAGGTGCCTTTTTTGTCCAGCGTGATGGTGTCCTGGATCTGGATATTCCATATATTCTGGTCATACCGGTTCCGTATGGCGCCCAGAAGCGTGGAATAATCGGAATCGCCGAGCACTTTATCCATCAGGGATCCGTTCACGTGCATCCGCTCATGGGAGTAATTGGTCTGGAATTCGAGGAGCTGTCTGTTTCCCAGCTGGTAGGTGCCGTCGAGGAGGAAATTATACTTGCGGGAAATAAACCGGCTCCATTTGCGGAAAGGGACGTCTTCCCAATAGACCTGGTTCTCATTTAAGTGATACATATGTTCCACGTCATAGTATTTCTTCTGTTTCTGGAAATCCGCCGTCCAGCCCCATTCCAGGCGGCCGTTATGATGGCGGTTCTCCACCATCAGTTCGTTCGTGTAAAGGCGCTGCCGCTTCCCTTCCGCATAAAAGGCGTCATCTATCCAATCCACCGTGTAGCCGAGACACGCGTTCAGTGTGGTATTGCTGTATCCTGCCCACAGGCTGTCCGGCAGATGGCGCTTGATGCGGTTCCAGCTTCCCTTTACCATCCACTCGTCATTCTGCCATTTCACGATGGCGCTCGTATTCTTCCGGTCATTCCATCTCCGGTGCCGGTTTTCCGACATAGATTTGAGTTTTTCCACCCTCTTTTTTACATATTTGTGCCTTTCCACGATTTTTGTATACTCCTCAGACTGTTCCGGGTCGACATACTTCCCCTGCGACAACCATTGCGCATTATACTTGGCAAGCCGATCCGCCTTGTCCAAAAACTCCTTGTTATTCTCAAGAACCGCACCGTCCACGGCCGCTTTCACATCAGCATTTTCCGGCTCATAAAAATATGAATCCTTATTATTCCATGAATATTTGAGTTCATTAATTACATCTTGTTTCATACAAGCTTTGATCTGCGCTATTTTTTCCTCATCCCCGCCGGCTTTTTTGATCTGCTTCAACCAAAATTTATAATTTCGTTTAAACGTTTTGTTATGTTTCAGAAAATAATTTGTTGCCTCTTCCTGCGGAACCAGCTCCGCGTACTCGTCTTTCCAGGTCCGATCCATGTTCTTCCTTGCCTGGTCCATATCATATTGGTAGATTTCCTCTGCCAAGGCGCCGCTGCTGGCAAACGCCATCCAGTCCTCAACATTCCCCGCCTTATATTTATTTCTCGTTTCATCGGAAAGATGAGTAGAGTAATTCCTTAATGTAAGCATAAGCCATGTCTTCTTGTCCCCACTTTTTTCATACCAGCCTAATTCTGTTTCATAACTTAGCATCTCATACTTTGCTTCTTTCTTGGACTCTTTGGAATTCATGACGTAATTTTTATAAGGGAAGTCGCCTTTGGCCGTTTCATGATTAAGCCCCACCATGAGGCTTCCGTTCCCCAGCGGCGACATCACTTCGAGCGAGGCGCTTTTCCCCCCGAAGGATGATTTCCCGATTTCCGCCGAGATATCCGCCTTTGCCGGTCTCTTGGTCACGATATTCACAACGCCCCCGATGAAGGTTCCCCCGAAACGGGCAGGGATATACCCGCGGTATACTTCGATACGCTCCACATTCTTCACCGGAATGGTGGAAATATCCACGGCTGCATCTCCCCCCCAGATTGGTCAGGATACCGTCCACGAATACCCCGACCTGGGCCGCCGTGGAGCCGCGCACGGTGACGACCGTATACTGCCCCTTGCCGTTCACTTCGCGCACATGGACGCCGGGAACCATTTTCAGAAAGTCCGCGAGATCTTTTTGCTCCCCTTTAAATTCTTCCGGACGGATGACCGTAACGGTACCGGGTGACAGTTTGGATTCCCAGTCAGGGCGCTTCGCCTCGACGGTGACCCCCGCCATCCGGAAAGCCATATCATCTTCTGCCGGCGCAGCCGGTATCTCCGCCGCCCGGACAGTCATACAGGCAGCCGGCACCCCGATGGCAATCATAACCGCCATCCTCAAAAAATGCAGATTCTTCTCTCTCTTCATCATAAGCTCCTCTCGTACTAAATATCAGCTGCCCTTTCATCCCTAAAGGCAGCCATACTCCCGTCCCTACAGGGTTCTTCATCAGCTTGTTTCCATTGTGATTCATCTCCATTCATTGCCACCGTATTTACTCATAACAAAAAGGCACAACCAAACTGAAATGAGAAAAATTTTTCCCATCTCCCATCCGGCTCATGCCTCGCGAGTCTTTTGATGATGAAATCAAACGGCACCCTGGCTCGGTTCATTGTCTGCCTGCCCCTTTGTGAAAGGACCACAGCAGGCGGACTTCCCTTACAGTTGCGAGACAGCTCCGGCTTTTCACCGGATTCCCCGTTATTAGATTCCGTTATCTTGTTTTTTAATTATCAGCTAATTGAATTCTATCATAGAATTTTTACATATTCAATTTTATTTTGTAACTTTTGTGGATTTATTTAACCCCCATCCAATGTTATTGATTCTTAAAAAAATGCAAAAAGAGTATCCCGGGGAAGCAATCCCGCCGGATACTCTTTCTATCATGATGACGTCTTACCGTCCGCTGTCATTCAGAGCGGATGCAAGCATGCTTTGTGAGAAAGATGGGAAGCGGCAATATGACACAAAGCGAAGAATCTATTACGGTGATGACATTTTACCGTCTTACTCATCACGGCAGCAGATTCTTCGCTGTCGCTCTGGATGACGCCTGACCGTCTTGCTCATTGCGGCAGCAGATCCTTCGCTGTCGCTCTGGATGACGTCTGACCGTCTTCCTCACCACGGCAGCAGATTCTTCGCTGTCACTCTGAATGACGCCTGACCGTCTTGCTCATCACTACAGCAGATCCTTCACATTCGCTTCGTCTGTCGCTATTTCATATTTGCTTTTACAGCATCTGTCAGATCGATACCGCCATAAATAACGTCTCTTGCATTGATGACCATATCTACGCCTTTATCTTTAGCCGCTTTCTCCACAGCCGCCCGGAATTTTGCCTGGATGGGAGCCATGACTTCATTTTCCTTTTGTGCCAGCTGCTGGTTCAGTTTCTGTCCGAGTGCCTGTTTATCCTTATCTGACATATTTTTAGATTGTTCATTGAACTGATTCTGTAATTTCTGCTGTTCAGAAACCACAGTCTTCCCTGCCTGCATAAAAGCCGGCGTGGAAGACAGGACATCCTCCACATTGACATAACCGGACGCTGCGTCAGCCTGCGCCATCATTCCAAGAGAAGCAGCTGCCATCATCATAGAAATAAGAATCTTTTTCATATGTAAACCTCTTTTCCAAAATAAAATACACGTCTCTTTCACTCTTTATTTCTTCCAGAGCTTTTCCATAATTGTCGGATACACCGCATTTAAATGCCCCTGGATCTGGTTCAGGATCGCCACAACAAGCGGCGCATCAAAATGATCAAGCCCCGCAGGGATGCAGCAGGTCAGCAGCACGTTTCCGGCTTCATCCACACTGTATTTCAGCATACGGTACTGGTCATTCAACGCATTCAGCTCTTCACAAACAGTCGCCTTTTTCTCTTTTGTTACAATCGCTGCCGCCACCTGTACCTGGATGATCGTGTAAACACTGTCGTCAAACAAAATCATGAAAGGAAGGTTCTGTCCGGCTACAGGAAGGTTACTGCGGAAAGCCTGGGAATGCACGTCATCCTTAAAATCCTGAATACCGAACCCGCTGATTTTCGCATCTTCCAGATGCTTCTTAAACAAAGCTACCTTTTCAACTCCTACCTTCACTTCCGGCACTGCGGTTTCCGCTTTTACCGTATTCTTATTCTCCGCCATTTTGTACGCTCCATTTCCCTGGTCACGCCAGAACTCAAACAATAATTCTGTGATATCCCTGTACACTTTTTCTTTTTCTTTCAAAGGAAGATTCCAGTCATTTGCCATATGGGCTTTAAAACGCAATAATTTGATTTCTTTCAGCAAATTCAGATATAACTGTTTGCTGACAGGAACAACATTGCCTTTTACCGCTTCCACCCGTTTAATCTCATCCTTTAGTTTGATCATGAATGATCTCTCCGATTTTTAAATACATTTGCTGATTATTTACTATCCTGCCGGCATTTGGGATAAATAAAAATCTGCGGGACAAGCCAGACAGTTACCGAATGTACAAGTATCTACTGCCCCCTATCCTGCAGGTCATTAGAAAATTGAAAACAAGCGGCATCCGACTGGGGTTTCTCACCCTTCACGGCTGTAAAACAGTTCCGGATTTCCACCGGATTCTCCACAAAAGCCTTTCGACTTTGTCTTCTCTCTGAAATTGTTCTAAACAAAGGTTGTTCAGATATTATTATATTATCATAAGGCATATACTATTTGCAAATTATTTTTACTTTTTCTTTTCCTCTTATGATAATTTTATTTTCATTATTTTTAATTTTTTTATCTTGGATGCCAAGGGACGATAAATCCCTGCCGGGATTCCGACCGCTTTTTGCCTACCGGTAAAGTGTCACCCATGTCAAAACGTCATCCGGAAGGCCAGCAAAGAATCCATTACCATCACACTGAAGCCGGTAAGATGTCATAAAAGTAAATAGATTCTTCACTTCGTGTCATGTTGCCGTTTACCTGCTTTCTCACACAGCATTCTTGCCTCCGTTCTAATGATGGGGTACGGAAGTCGTCATAATGACAGAAAACGTTAAGCGTTATAATGACAAGAAACGAAAGACGTCATCCGCAGCGTCGGTGAAGGATCTATTACCGTGATGAGGAAGCCGGTAAGGCGTCATCAGAATAATAGATTCTTCACTTAGTGTCATATTGCCGTTTACCTGCTTTCTCACACAGCATTCTTGCCTCCGTTCTAATCTGCTAACGTTTGTCAATGGGGGAAAGCAAAAATAATGATTTGCATAACAACAGATTGATATTACTTTATATGTACGCTATAATGTACATAGACATAGGAGGTGTTATTAATGATTGCTACCAATATAACAAGTTTTAGAAAAAATGTTTTTTCCCTGCTGGAACAGACAATTAAGTATAATGAACCCTTAAGTATAAACACTAAGGCAGGGAACGCCATTGTATTGAGCGAAGAAGACTATAACGGAATGATAGAAACTATTTATTTGATGTCTGTTCCCACAATGAAGGAAAAACTTTTGGAAGGAAAAAACACCTCTCTTTCCGAATGTATTCCTGAAAATGAGGTGGAGTGGTAAGTGTATGAGATTTTTTATACCAAAGCAGCCGTTAAAGATATAGAACGTTTAAAACAGACCCATTTAGATAAGAAAGCCAAAGCGCTTATAGACGTTATACGGGTAAATCCATACCAATATCCGCCAAGTTACGAAAAATTGGCGGGAGACTTGCAAGGGTTATATTCAAGGAGAATTAATATACAGCATCGTCTTGTCTATGAGGTATTTGAGGATGGTAAAAAGGTAAAAATACTGAGTATGTGGACACATTATGAAATATAAACTAAAAAGAATGTTCCCATGTTTATTTATATCCCGTAAACAAAAGTTTGAGAAAACCTCCATACGGATGTAAGATCATTACACCGCACGGAGGTTTTTAAGTTACACAAAATCCGAAAGACAAGCCATATCTCTGACAGTTTTTTGTCTGCCGATACAGTTCATATGGTAAGAAATACCCTTAAACATGTCTATTACAAAGATATGAAGCCGTTTGTGACAGATCTGAAAACAACCTATTATGCCCAGTCAGAGAAAACAGTCAGAACGGGACTCGACAAGGTGAGTGAAAAATGGGGACAGAAATATCCTTATACCATGAAACGCTGGTATGACAATTGGGATGCCCTATGTCCAATCTTCAAATTCTCAATGGAAACGAGAAAGATCATATACACGACAAATGCCATTGAAAGTGTAAACAGCACATACAAGAAACTTAATCGACAGAGAAGCGTATTCCCAAGTTCAACCGCCCTACTGAAGACACTCTATCTTTCAACACTCCAAATCACAAAAAAATGGAGCCAGGTCTTGAAAAACTGGGTGGGGTATATACGGCGAATTCAGTATAATATATGAAGACCGGATGCCTGAATAGATTTCCAAGAGATCGACCGGAGGTACATTGACATTTCCGAACGCATGAATTACAGTGATTTTCAACAGGGCTAATGTACAGTTAGCCTAAGATTATCTACCATATGGAGTTATTTACAGACTTTATTTCACATACTCCATACTCTTCCATCATCAGGATTTATGCTGTTTATCAAAACTTCCTTTTTTATTTCGAGAGAATCCTTTTATGCTTTTTCCCTATAAATAGCATCTTTTATATTGCTTATCGTTTCACAATATACAAGGAGGTACCTCCTGTATAAGATTATACACAACCACATGACAGTAGATAATAAATGAAAAATGCCACTATCCCTTAAGCGTCATCCTGAACGAATGTGAAGGATCCGTCACCGCGGTAAGGAAAACGGTAAACTGAAAAGGACTGCCTTCCCATACCCGGAAAGGCGGTCCTTTCGTTTCTTCTTATTCAGTTCTCATAGCAAAGTTTTGTTCTATTCCCCTTTTGGAAGCATTCATCATCCTCAGAAGCTGAAGCGGATGCCTGCGTCTATTCTCCACTTGCTGGAAACATCAGCCCCGAAGTTTCTCGTGTAGGTTCCGTACAGATAGGTGTTCCTGTTCACCAGCCAGCTTCCTCCTACTTCTACGTCTACCCAGCTGTCTTTCAGGTCTACTTCTGTCCCGCTCGTCGGTTCGTTTTCCGCACTGAAGATGCTCTTCACTTTTCCTCCGAATTCATGGGCCAGCCCTATCTTCGCAAACAGGTTGCTTCTTTCTGTCTCTTTTCCTATCCCCAGTCCGATTCTTCCTATTACGCTGGTCACTCCGTCCTGGTGGATGTGCATTTTCTTGTTCCCGCCCATGTCGCTTACGGCGTCATAGTCTTTTCCTCCTAAGTGCCCTGCGGTGAGTTCAATGCTCGGGTCTATGTAGAAGCCGTTTTCTTTCTTCATCCTCTTACCGTATTCCATGCTCACCGACAGGCCGCCTGTTCTGTACTTCCCGTCCAGGCGGTGGTTCATTTCGTTGTATACGGTGTAGTCGTTCTTCACACGGCTTCCTCTAAGGATGATATCAAGGTACTGTCCGTCTTCTTTCTGCATGGCTCCGTACAATGCCAAACTTGCCAGTTTTTCTTTCCCTGTTCCATTGGCATAGGTGTCTTTTCCTGTTCCGTAGTCCAGGGCTGCGCCGATTGTCCAGTTTCCTTTTTTCTTGTCGTAACCTACCTGGGCTATGTCATAGGTTTGTTTGAGGTAGGTGTTCTGTTTGTCTATCTTGTTCTTTCCGCCCAGGTATCTGGCCCAGATGCCGTTTTCTTCTTTGGCCAGTCTTATGTCTCCCATTCTTCTCTGCAGGTCGTTGTTGTTTCCTCTCCACAGAAGGACGGCAGAGGTCATGGCTGTTTTGGCGCCTTTCATCATCTGGGTTTCTTTGCTTCCATAAATAATGGGAGGCTTCGGCTTGGGGTTCGGGTTGGGATTGGGATTGGGATTGGGGTTCGGATTGGGATTCGGGTTCGGGTTCGGATTCGGGTTCGGGTTCGGATTATCTTCTGTTGCCGGGGTGTAGAGGTACTGGCCTTGTCCTGTTTCTGCTTTGTAGGTCATGGTTTCCAGTCTCTTTGTTGCTGATTGGGCTGTAAGGCCTTCTGCAATTTCTACCGTCCCTGCCAGGTTCTTTTCTCCGCTTTTATAGGCTTCGTAGTACAGTTTTCCTGCCAGTGCGTTCAGTGTCTCGCTCACCAGGTTCTTGTCGGCCGCTTTGCCCGAAGAGGTATTCAGCCCAGTATTGTCTGTACGAAGAGTAATACCACTTCCCGCTGCCGCTTTCCGAACAATAAAATCGCCGCCCTTTATCTTGGAAGGATGTAATTTATCATGCTGATAGAGCACTTTCACATATCCGGAATAATTTTCTACCGTAATGGGCTTTTCATTTTCCTGGAAAATCACACCGGCCTGATCTGCATTCTTACCTCCTACAATAGAACGCAGTTTGCTGCCCGTAAAGGAATGAGAAACACCACGCCACGGCTCTGACGGTACCATGGTTCCCCAGACCTCATTATGCCAGGAAGCGCCATTTTGCAGATACATGGATAATCCTGTACGTTCACGAATGTCTTTCTTATCCGGTTCGTTTTTATTGTGTTCTTTAAAATCATCCAAAACGACACCATGCAGGACAGAGTCAGATGTTGTCAATCCCAAATTGATAACTGTCGGTCTGGAACCGCTGATATTGGCACTTTCTTCCCGGTCTATAATACCGATGTTCCCATACACTTTTGTTGTACGGTTTCCTGCTCCAATCATTTCTCCCGCTTGATTGAGCTTGGCATTCATGTTAATAATCCCTTCTTCCGCATTAAGAGCAAAATGGGATATATTTTTATGCTTTTCTGTCCGGATCGTCCCACCGCCGCCGATGGTAATTGTCGAACGTGCGCCGGCATGTACGCCTGTTCCGTCAGTGGAAATATTGGCATCTCCACTGATGGTGATACTGCTGCCCGGCTGATCCTTGTCATAATTTAAACCTGAGAAAATACCATTGACAAAATAATGGTTCAGGAAAGAAGCATCTTTTAACGCCTCCTGCCCCGGTACTTTTACTTCCATATTGACATTACCATTGATCACTACACGTCCATGATGGACAGTGGCAATCCCATTGGTAAAAGTCGGTTCCGCCTCTCCGGTTGCATCAGGTTCCTTGTAATATTTATTTGTGACATGAATATCGACATCACCATTAACAGTGACAGTTTTTCCCGGAGAAGAACCGGAAATAATACCAAACGTGTCTTTGCCGCCGGCTTTGGACTTCAGCTGGTCAACATTGAGTATTAATTTTTTTGCGGTAATATTAACATCATAAACCTTTTTATAATTATTATCAGCTTTATATCCACGTCCGCAATAACTCTGTATCCCATACTGATCCTTGGAACTCAGGGTAAGTGTCACCCCCGGTGCATTGACAGTGATTTTATCTTTTTCACCAGTAATAGATTTCACATTCAATATACTGTCTTTCGTAAAATCATACGTCTTTGTATCACTGTGCCAGACTTTATATTTAACAAAATCACTTGATGACGCAAAAGCAAATTGACCATTAATAACACCTTTATTAAATACCGTCCCGGTCTGTCCTTCCGGAGGAGGAGTCGGATCAACTGCCGGAGTATAAATGTACTGGCCCTGCCCGTCCGCATCTTTATAGGTGATTTTTCCTTCTCTGCTCGCGGACGGTGCTGTCAGCCCTTCGGCAATTTCTACTTTTCCGGTAAGATTTCTTTCTCCATCTTTATAGGCACTATAGTACAGTTTGCTTGCCAGTTTGTTCAGTGTAGCGCTCACAAGGTTTTTATCCGCTGCTTTTGTGGATGAAGTATTGAGACCTTTGTTATCTGTACGGAGAGTAATATGCGAGCCTTCACCGGCATGTTTTACCACAAAATCTCCCCCGATAATATTTCCATCAGAGCTGTGGTCATAATATACCATTTCATATCCGTTATAATTTTCAACCGTAATAGGCTTGTTTTCTTTTTGATGGATGATTCCCCGCTCTGCTTCCGAAGCTCCGCCAATCAATTTTCTTACCTTGCTCCCCGTATAAAGATATGAATCTTTATTCTCTCTTTTCTGCACTGCTGCAGCACGCTCCGTGCCAATCCATCGGTTTTCCCATAGGCCACCGTTCTTCAAATAAATATCTATACCTGACTGATGCGGATTATTTCCATTTTCAGCAAATTCATTCAGCACGCCGCCAGTCAGTTTAGACTTACTTGTAGTGAGTGCAATAGAAACAAGAGAAGCATGGTTTCCCGGATTGGGGTCATAGCCGTAGTTTTTGTTGATAACACCAAGATTACCATAAACTTCTACATCTTCCGTACCCGGCTCATTTCCATTAGTACCGGTATTCATAAATACCGAACCTTCTTCAGCAAGCATTGCATATGTTTCGGATGTCTTAATTTCATGGGTTTTGATCTTTCCGCCGCGAACCGTAATAAATCCATCCTTGTTTGCCTGAAGAGCAACTCCGGTAACGTCCATATCTACATTGCCGTTAACTGTAAATTTCGAGTCTCCATGGCTTCCATCACCCGTTTTTCCGCCATAACCGGCATAAATCCCGCTCATATAATAATGGGCGACATCTGCCCCTAAAGACGCCCCTCTGGTGGCAGGCACAGCATTTCTTAGCGTCAGTTTCAGATTTCCGTTAACTGTCACCTGTCCTCCATCCAACAGGTATATCCCTGTCACATTATTATTTTCTTTTCCATTTGCAACACCGGAGCCGGAGACATCAACAACCACATCTTCATTCCATGTCTCCTTCTTATCATCTCCCACATAATATCCTATTGTTTTTCCCTGTCCATGTTTAGTAATAGTCTTTGGAAGCTTTGGATCAACTGCCGGGGCGTAGAGGTACTGCCCTTGTCCATCTGTCTTTTTATATGTGATATTCCCTGCTTTCATGCTGGCAGACTGCGCAGTGAGACCTTCGGCAATTTCTACTTTCCCTGTCAGGTTATTCTCACCTTTTGCATAGGCTTCGTAGTATAGCTTGTTTGCCAATTTGTTCAAGGTACCGCTTACCAGATTCTTATCCTCCGCTTTGGTGGATGAAGTATTCAAACCGGTATTATCCGTCCTTAAGGTAATGCCGGAATTGGCTGCTGCTTTGGCAATCTTGAAATCGCCGCCCTTCATCGCGAGGCCTTCGTTCGGATTTGTCGGCACCGTAGCGTCATGTTCATAAATTACGGTCGTATGCCCTCTGTAATTCTTTACGTGGATATCATGCGCATCCTGCTGATAAATAGTACCTGCTCCGGATACGGCATCCCCCCCCTGCAAGAATTCTACGTGGCTACCCAATGTATTGGCGGATGCTCCGCCGCCTGCAGAAGAGGAATTATTCCTGTTTTCCCAAACCGCACTGTTTTTCAAGGTCACATAATTTTCACCAATTCCTCTCCATATAGTACCGCTTACAAGACCTGTAAGTTTAGACTCTTTATTCGTAAGTGAAACCCCGGTTCTGGCATGCTGCGTAGAAATAATATTGCCCTTGATTTCCACAATATTATTTTCATCCAATGGTTTGGCCATATTTCCTTCAGCACCGGATGATTCTAAGGTGCTATTGACCAATACTTCCGCTGCTTCCCGTTTCTTATCGTCAGACCATGATTCCGCCATAATGGAATCAGACGCATCAGTCACAATTCTGCCGCTTCCGATAGATATTTGTCCTTCCGTAGCACGGATAACACGAGATGTATCATTGCCTTTATTTTCCAGATCGACACGGCCTTTGATATCAATCTTGGCAGTCCCATTAACTTCCGCTTTAGCTTCAATTAACGGATAATGCTCAAACTTTCCTGTTGTCCGTATCTTTAAAGTGTCTTCCGCTGTATTTTTATTTTCAATGACCAGTTTGGCCTTTCCGCTTCCGAAATATCCGGCTCCCATACTGGTCTGCCCATGCACGACGATTCCTCTTTGTTCCAAACCGTCTTCTGCAGATATATCTATCCCCTTTGTATTTTTAATAGTAAGCGTTCCACTGTGCATCAAAATACCATGCGGGAATTTTACCTGGGTTCCTTTAAGGGCGATCAGCTTCAACGCATGATGATTCATATCAATCACGCCTTGTCCGTCCCCGGTCCACATAATAGGCGCAAATCCTTTGTTCATGTGCACTTCTGTAGAAGAATCAGTTCCCTCTACAGTAAGAACCACATCTTTATTGAATAAATAATTCCTGTCGCCTGAAGTAACCCCTTTACTCTTCCAATACTCAACAAACCGTCCGCCTTTCAGAACCCCCTCAACAATTTGATGATTCAGTTCATTGATGGTACCTGTATCGGGGGATTTCACATATCCCTGTCCGTTTTCTTTCTTGAACAGGAGGTCTTTCATTTTTATTGTCTGGGATGATGCCGTCAGACCTTCGGCAATCGCCGCTTCCCCTCTCAGATCTTTCTCGTCTCTTGTATATGCTTCATAATAGAGTTTCCCCGCCAGGGTATTCAGTACTTCATATACCTGGGCTTCATTGTCCGTATTGATGTTGTTTCTGTCTGTGACCATGGTGATCCATGAATTTTCAGTCGCATTGGCGATATGGGTGTCTCCTGCCTTATAGTCTTCTGCCTTTGTTCCTGCATTCTCATGCGCATAGATCAGTTTCATGTTCCCCGCATAGGTCTCGATACGGATCGTGTTTTCGTCTTTCTGGAATATGACTCCCGCTTCTTCTTTGCTCTTCCCTCCCTGGAGGTAGTATACTTTGCTTCCTTTGAATCCTTCCGGTGCCATTCCATAGGCTTCATTAATCCAGGTCGCACCGTTTTTCATAAACAGGCTCAGTTGTCCTTCGAATCCGTCCGCATTGTTCTGTTTGGTGTGGGTGTCAACGGCCAGACCTCTCCACAGGGAATCTCCTGTCCCCAGCCCGAGGTATATCTGGCTGTATTTCTGCGGTTCGGACGGATTTACGGCTCCGTTAAGAACTCCCACATTCCCTTCAATGGTTACTTTCTTTGTCCCTGCTTCTATCTCATCTTCATCTACATTAAAGTCTATTTTTCCGCTTTCCGCCGCCAGTGCATAGTGCGCTGCATCATCATTGTTCTCGATGGAAACGGTGCCGCCTCCTTTGACCACGACGGTTGAGCCGCCTCCATTGGCCAGGATGCCTGTTCCTTTTACTTTCAGATCCACATCGCCGTCAACGGTGATATGACCTCCTTTTTGGATGGCATAATTGGATCCCGCATAGAGTCCGGCTGTGCTGTAATGGGCATAGGCGCCTCCCGGATTGGCTGTATTCTCTACGCCCCATGTTCCGCCTTCTCCTTTAATGGTCATATTCCCATGGATATCCAGGCTGGAATTTCCTGCCACATAGGCACCTAATGCATAGCCTTTGCCTTTTGACTGTATGGTTACGTCTCCGGTGATGTCTGTTTTATAAGCATTCTGTTTGTTTCCGTTTTGAAGGTGGATACCTTCGGAACGGCCGCTCTTATTTCCCGCTTTCACCACCAATTCTTTGGCCGTTATGCTGAGACTGTCTTTAGAACTCTGCTGCACGGTGGAAACGGTACCGTTCTGATCTCCGGCAGAGGTAAATGCCAGTCTCTTCCCTTCCGCTTTAATGACTACCGGCTTTTCACTGCTGACCATCGGTTGTCCGTCGGTCATCTGCAGGTCGGTATTTTCTTTGAAGAGATAGGTTCCGTCTGCCTGGCGTATTTTCTTTTCCGCATAGTACTTATCTTTGCCTGCATCCCCTGTAATCGGACTCAGTTCGGCTGCCGGCTGGGCGGTAACTTTTACATCTTCACTCTTTACGGTACCCTGCCCCTTATCCTTAGTAAAGGTAATATTTCCAAATCCGAGTTCCGCTGATGAAGCCGTTAATCCTTCCGCTATGACCGCTTTCCCTTTCAGATTACGCTCATCCGTAACATAACTGGAATAATACACCTTCCCCGCAAGAGCATTCAAAGTCTGAGAGACTTTTTCCTTATTCCCCATATCCAAACCGCTATTGCTCGTAACAACGGTCAGAAAAGAATTCTGCCCTGCCTTATCAATGATAAAATCCCCGGCTGTATAATCTTCAATTTTCATTCCATCATTCTGGTGATCATATATCAGTTTCGCATTTCCGCGGAAATCATCTATTTGTATCTTACGCTTATCTTTCTGAATAATAACCCCGCCATCAGCATTTAAACGCGTCAAATGACTGTCTCCGACATCTATTCTCCCGTTTTTATCTCTGCCGGTTCCATATTTTTCATGTTCCCATGTCGCGCCGTTTTTTAATGCAAGAAATCCTTTACTTCCTGTCAGCACCCACTCGTTATACGGCCATGTGTGCAAATCTGTTGTAAATAACCCTTTCAATACAGATTGAGAATTTCCAAGCCCGATAAAAACACTCGAATTCTGTTTTGATCGTATGTCCCCCAGAACTTGTACATTTCTTTCGGAATGGGCTACCGTAACATTCCCTTCAGTGTCCACACCTGCGTTCATGTAAAATTTACTCTTAGCATTGACAGAAACCGCTGCTTCGCCTTTGGAGTCAATTTTCCCTCCGCCGACAGCCGCCTCACCCCTATCAACAACTATACCGGAAGGCGCTTCTATATCGACGTCTCCGTCTACGGTGAGACGAGCCGCTCCGGGAGTGCTTTGAAGATAGATTCCTTTTCCCTCAGACCGTATCTTAGCCGCATGGTCAGCACTTCCTCCATTTCTAATCCATAAATTGGAATTAGCTGCTTCATCATCAGACCGTTCCGCAAACAAGTATATGCCATAATCAACACCGCTGACAGACAAACTTCCCAGATTTTTCATCGTCAGATTGCCGCTACGCACAAATAACCCGGCGGATCCTCTGCCACCCCATTGGAAAGATCCTCCGATTCTATGTAAATCACCTTTCCCTGCACGCAGGGACAAATCATGCCCATTCATGTTGACAGTTCCGGTTTTGCTGCTTCCCCAGACCAAAGCGCCAAAAGCATAAAGTTGATCCATAATACCCGGATCTGTCTTATGAAAAACAAGACTTCCCTTGCTCAATTCGGTTGATATAATGGTATTTTTGTTAAACGTATAATCAGAACCGTTTCGGATGCCTTTTCCTGACCAAAAATCCTGCTCTGCTTTCGCACCATCCCAATCAGCTTCAGCAATCTGATGATCCTTATATTCTTCGCCCGATGTTTCCGCATTTATCTGGGAAGGCAAGATAAACAATCCCGACAAGAGACTCAGGAGCACTGCTCTCTTTAAATGACACGGCCAAGTTTTACTTATTCTGGATCTCATTATTTCTCCTCTTTTCTGTACATACTGAAAATAAAACATAAACATGCATAACATACTTACAGCAGATCATTCATATAATCGAAAACACAAAACCGCTTTCATGATTGGCAACACAATTCCGACAAAACACATTCCATATCATCTTTTATAAACACAGAGGAGGTCTGCCGATAACAAACCGGCAGGCCTTCTGTTTTCCTAATATTGATATTATTTTGCTTTCCTGTCTATTTACAAAAGATTATTCTGTCCATATCAGAAGCTGAAGCGAATGCCTGCGTCTATTCTCCACTTGCTGGAAACATCAGCCCCGAAGTTTCTCGTGTAGGTTCCGTACAGATAGGTGTTCCTGTTCACCAGCCAGCTTCCTCCTACTTCTACGTCTACCCAGCTGTCTTTCAGGTCTACTTCTGTCCCGCTCGTCGGTTCGTTTTCCGCACTGAAGATGCTCTTCACTTTTCCTCCGAATTCATGGGCCAGCCCTATCTTCGCAAACAGGTTGCTTCTTTCTGTCTCTTTTCCTATCCCCAGTCCGATTCTTCCTATTACGCTGGTCACTCCGTCCTGGTGGATGTGCATTTTCTTGTTCCCGCCCATGTCGCTTACGGCGTCATAGTCTTTTCCTCCTAAGTGCCCTGCGGTGAGTTCAATGCTCGGGTCTATGTAGAAGCCGTTTTCTTTCTTCATCCTCTTACCGTATTCCATGCTCACCGACAGGCCGCCTGTTCTGTACTTCCCGTCCAGGCGGTGGTTCATTTCGTTGTATACGGTGTAGTCGTTCTTCACACGGCTTCCTCTAAGGATGATATCAAGGTACTGTCCGTCTTCTTTCTGCATGGCTCCGTACAATGCCAAACTTGCCAGTTTTTCTTTCCCTGTTCCATTGGCATAGGTGTCTTTTCCTGTTCCGTAGTCCAGGGCTGCGCCGATTGTCCAGTTTCCTTTTTTCTTGTCGTAACCTACCTGGGCTATGTCATAGGTTTGTTTGAGGTAGGTGTTCTGTTTGTCTATCTTGTTCTTTCCGCCCAGGTATCTGGCCCAGATGCCGTTTTCTTCTTTGGCCAGTCTTATGTCTCCCATTCTTCTCTGCAGGTCGTTGTTGTTTCCTCTCCACAGAAGGACGGCAGAGGTCATGGCTGTTTTGGCGCCTTTCATCATCTGGGTTTCTTTGCTTCCATAAATAATGGGAGGCTTCGGTTTGGGGTTCGGGTTGGGATTGGGATTGGGATTGGGATTCGGTTTAGGATTTGGCTTGGGGTTCGGATTCGGATTCGGGTTCGGGTTCGGTTTAGGATTCGTTTCTTTTACATACCCTTGTCCACTTGCTTCACGGAAATCCATGTCCGCCATCTTCAACGTCGCAGAGGATGCTGTCAACCCTTCCGCAATCGTCGCCTGCCCTTTCAGGTTCTTTTCCCCCTTTATGTATGCATCATAGTACAGCTTGCCTGCCAGGGTATTCAATGCATTGTACACCTGCTTATCGTCAGTCATCGTAATTCCGCTGTTATCCGTCATCATGGTAACTGATGAATTTTTTGCAGCTTCTTTTATGTGCACATCTCCTGTCTTATAATCTTCCGCCTTCGTACCCGCGTTCTCATGTTCATAGACCAGCTTCATGTTCCCTTCGTATTTATCGATGGTCAGTTTATGCGGATCATTCTGCAGCAGTATACCTTTGTCCGCGCGCAGGCTTGTTACATGGCTATCAATAGATTCTCCCTTACCGCGATTCTTGTAGTTGAAATCTGCGCCTTTCTTGTGATAGTATCCTACTCCTACCTGCTTGTGTTCCCAGACGGCTCCATTTGCCAGCACCATAGATACTTTTCCGGGTATCTTTCCCCATTTTTGCGTATCCGGATTAATTCCCGATATATCCGTGGTTACCAGACCCTTCAAGAAGGAGTCTTTATTGTTCAGTCCCAGCATGACATGACCGCCGCTTTCAGCACTGACATCCCCGGTAATCTTTACCGGACGGGTCGCAGAAGTAGCTTCTACCTTATTCTCATCATTCAGCTTTGCATTGACGAGTATCGAGCCGCCTGTATAAGCAGCCAAGGATGCGACATCTGTTCCTCTAATCGTTCCTCCTCCAATAGATACTTTTGCTCCGTGAGACTCAACAGCTCTCCACATCTTGGAGTCAATATCCACAAGTCCTTTAATGTCTACGAGCGCACTTCCATTATGTTTCTGCGCTTCAATAGCACCGAAATCTTCTCCCGTGTCTTTTACACGGATTTTTACTGCATGTGCCGGATCATCATCATTTTCTATGATTAACTTTGCATGGCCGCTTCCGCTTTTCCATCTTTCGTCACCACGTACCCCTGCTACCAGGATTCCTCGTCCATAAAGGCTTCCCTTCGGATCGGATTCGATGTACATTCCGTTGACATTCTTGATTGTTAATGTACCGCTGTAGACGGTAATTGCATTGGGGTTTTTCTTCGGCAGGCGCTCCGTAATGGATTTCAGTTCCAGCCGGTGTCCGGTCATGTCGATATCCCCGACCACATCACCATTCCAGTAGATATTTCCGAACTTATTATCGTTTACCGTTGTTACAGGATCATCTTCCGCATGGGTTACCAGTGACAAGTCATGATCAAATTTATAGTGGCCTTTTCCGTCATAAACTCCCGCTTTAGACCAGAAATCCCGCGCTTCTTCAGCAAAATAGTTCGCTTCCACGATTTGATGGCGTACCGGATTAACCAGTGGCGGCGGCGTGGGTTTTCCCTGCACATATCCCTGTCCGTTTTCTTTCTTGAAGAGCATGTCTTTCATTTCCAAGGTCTTGGATGATGAGGTCAGTCCTTCGGCTATTGTCGCCTGTCCGGTCAGTTTTTCTTCTCCGGTCTTGTAGGCATCGTAATACAGTTTTCCTGCCAGAGCATTCAGTACTTCATATATCTGGGCTTCATCAGTCATGGTAATTCCACTATTATCCGTGACTACGGTAATGCGTGACCCTTCTGCCGCAGATCCGATGTGTACATCTCCCGACTTGTAATCTTCCGCCTTCGTACCCGCGTTCTCATGCTTATAGAACAGTTTCATATTTCCCTTGTAGTTCTCAATGGTTATCGGTTTCTCATTTTTCTGGTAAATGTTGCCGCCATCAGCCTCAAGGTTTTTGATTTTACTTTCTTTAATGCTGTCTGTTCGGGCTCCTTTTCCTTCATGGTACCAGGAGGCTCCGTCAGAAAGCATCATGTACGTTTGACCAGCTGTTCCGGCATCTGTTCCTATCAACCCTTTTATGTAGGATCCGTCCGTATTCAGAACCAGTCCCAATCTTCCTTTCTGAGCAAGTACATTCCCTTCTATCTGTACATCATGTTTGACTGCTCCTGCCGTAAGAACATTTCTGTCCGACAAATTGCCGTTGATCTGGATTTTACCGTCATTATTTATCTTCAAACTGGACGCCTTATCCCCTTTGGCTATTATTTTCCCGCCGCCGATTGACACATCGCCCTTATTTGCCTGAATTACGCTGACATCATCATTCTCAACATCTACCAAACCTTTTATAACAAGCTTTGCGCTTCCGCCATCCTTTGCACTCCTGCCGTCCACAAGTATAGCTGCGTCTTTTTCCGCTGCCGTATTACGTATCTTCACAGCATGTTCCGCTTGATTATCATTAGATATAGTGAGGCTCGCTCCATTTCTGCCCTGTCCCCAGACATAAATACCGCTCTTTGCATTTTTATCGCCATGTATGTCAATATCTATACCTGCCGCGTTCTTTATTTCCAGATCACCGCCATGTGACAAAATTCCCGACGCATAATGCCTTAAATGATTTGCCTCAGAAACCAAGGTCAGCTTATGTCCGTTCATATCAATAAAGCCATCCGCTGTATAATCCGGATCTCCCCATATGATATTTGCTACATTGGCACCTTGATTTCCCCCGTATGTCAGAGTCTTGGGATTTGATAAATCAACCTTGATCGTGGTATCGGACTTCAGGACATAACGATGATCATCATCCTCACCATTTTTATACCCGTTATTCATCCAATACATATTCCCCGATCCCAGACCATCTTCAACAATCTGTTCACTTACATCCAGATTTGCCGGCGGCACGGGTTTATCTTCTACATACCCCTGTCCGTTTTCTTTTTTGAACAGCAGGTCTCTCATTTGTAATGTTTTAGATAACGCCGTCAGTCCTTCGGCTATCTCTGCCTGTCCCGCCAGCTTCTTTTCTCCGTTTTTATAAGCATCGTAATACAGTTTTCCCGCCAAAGCATTTAAAGCCTTATACACCTGGTCTTTATCTGTATCAACAATTCCTTTATTATCTGTAACTACTGTAATGCGTGATCCTTCTGCCGCGGATCCGATATGGGTGTCTCCCGCCTTGTAGTCTTCCGCCGCCATGCCTGCATTCTCGTGGGCATAATAGATTTTTCCCGCGCCGCTGTAATTTTCAATTACAAGCTGTCCCGCATCTTTTTGATAAATTGCACCGCCTTTTGCATCACCGGCAAACCTGGTTACACGGCTGCCCTGTCCCGCATTCAGCGTGTTCCATTCACCACCTTCTGAAAGAAAAAGATTCACCTTTCCTTTTATATCTGCCTGTGTTCCGCCGACCCATTTCGATCCGGCAGTAAGACCAACATAAGCTTCTGACCCAGCATCCATGCGAATCGTCCCCTGCAAATCCGCTTTTGATATTCCGATTGCGCTTCCATCCTGATTCACATTGATAAATGTCCGGAATCCTTTCGCGGCGCTGATAAGATACCGTTCTTTCTGATTCTCTTTGACTTTGAGCGTACCGCCGCCAATACGAAGAACATTCTTCTCTGTTTTGCCGCCCCAAAGCGATTCGTCCGTTTTAATCAGGTCAGAAAGTGACCCCTTCTCTGAATCATCAATATCCGCTGAAGTAATAGAAATAGTATTATTGCTTCCAATCATATATATGCCATAAGTTTTTGACTGATCGCCCCGATTCCATTGCATAAGGCTAATTGCGCCCAGCTTGATTGTGAATCTTCCATTAATCGCTAAATCAGAACAGTCCATAGACGAAATGCCTGTCGTTTTGATAGAACCGCCGCGCAATTCTTCAATCACTACATCAGCATTGATCGTCGTCTTCACCAGGTCTTCACTTACTTTTTTATTAAATCTCTGGCTAAAATTACCCACTGCGATACCATGTGCAGCAGTATACTTGCTGCCGCTGTCTCCTGAGGGCGACCACAGCGTTTTCGCTTTGATGGTAATCGTACCGTTTTTCCCCGGATTGGTTTTATTGCTGTCAACCACGATAGTTGTCTTATTATTCGCCTTGATCCCGTATGCAGAATAATCGGTCCCCAAATCAGCAACTTTCGTCAAGTCGAGCGTCAGGTCATGACCCGCCATATCAATATTAATTGTCTTAATTGAGGCCTTATCATACGTATATCCTAAAATACCTGCTGCGACGGACTTGAATCTTTCTTTAGGCATGTTATTTTTATTAACAACCTGTGCCAGACGGTCTGCAGTAAATACTTCACTTTCACTGATCGGATTTGTAGACTGATCTGCCATCACCTGGCATGTACCCGCCAGCAGCGCAATTGTAACACCGGCAGCCAGCCGCCTCATCTGTAATTTACTTACCTTATTCCGTTTCATAATTCCTCCCTATTTTTCAAACATAAACTCTCCGCCGGATACTCGATTAGCATCCCGGCCTTGCCCGATAGCAGGCAATTCATCCTCTTCTAAAACATACCCATCCGGATCTGAACCGCTTACCGCGGTCATGAAACCCGTGTCACATGAACCGGATTCACTCCAAAAAGTATTTCAAATTATCCATGCCCGGCACTCCCTTTCATCCACTCCATTAAACGCAACAAAAAACGAGACAATAAAAAGATGCACAGATTTCATAATTCTAAATCTGAACCGGATTTCCCATATCCGGCTTCCTTATGCATCTAACCTTATGCCTCGCAAGTCATTAGAAAATCAGAAAACAAAGTGGCACCCTGACTTAGTTCCTCATTCTGTCATATCTCCGTGAAAGACTTACTATGACACAATTCCCCATACAGTTGCGGGCCAGTTCCGGAGTCTCACCGGATTCCCCACATGAGCTCTTCAGCTTTTGTCCTCATATAGTATTAAATTATTGGATAACCATTATTTATTAAGAAACAGCTATTTGTATCTCATAATTTCAAATGATTATCTAATTTCATCTTGTAAATTATACTATATTACTTTTCACATATCAACAATAAATGATATTCCAATTGGTAATTTTAATTATTTTTTATAAATCCTTTTCAAATACAATGTTAACTTACTCTGTTTCGCATACTTATCTAATTATCTCCCAAGTATAAAAGACTGCCGTCCTGTCCCCAGGAAAGCAGTCCTTTATTTTTTCTTCTTATTATTCAGTTCTCATGACAAAATCTTGTTTCATTCCCCTTTTGGAAGTTGACATCATGCTCAGAAGCTGAAGCGGATTCCCGCATTGATTCTCCAATCTACCTTGTAATCTCCGCCAAAGCTCTTGGTGAAATCTGCATAAATCATGCTTCTCGGGCTCAAATAGTAGTTGCCGCCCAGTGCAATTTCCACCCAGGTATCCTTAAGGCTGAACGAGGAGCGCTTGCCTGTCTTTCCGGGTTCAGTGAACAGGATATGGCCGTCTCCGTCAAATTCATGGAACAGACTTGCTTTGGCATAGAAATTGCCTTTGTCACTCTCTACTCCGGCTACTACACCCAGGCGCCCAATCAAACTGTTGACTGATGATTGATTGACACGCATGCTTTCACCACTAGGCGCCGCTGCAGCAAAGCTGTCCGATGACAGACGGCTCCATGTCAGTTCCGCCTGCGGCGTTATAAAGCCTTTGCCCATACGAATCTTTTTGCCATACTCAGCACTGATGCCATACCCGTATGTATCATACTTGCCCTCTACATAATTTCTGAGTGCCGGTGCATCGTACTTATTGTAGGCAGTGAACTTATTGGAAAGTTTTCCTACTTTCGCAACGATATCCACATACTGTCCGTCTTCCGACACCCTGGTTGCGTAGGCTGCCAATGTGTACAGTTTCGGATCACCTTTTCCACCATATCTGTATGTTGCGCTGCCGTCATTGTATCCGAAAGCGCCGCCTACATGCCAGCCCGATGCCAAGCGCTTATCCATGCCCACCTGAGCCGCCCAGTAGCTGTTCTTCATATACGCATTATTGGCGTCATAACTGATCCGGCCGCCGTAAACTCTTGCCCACAAACCGCTTTCCGCACCGATTCTGAGGTCTCCCATGCGCTTATACATATCATTCATATCATTCCGCCATACAAGGATAGAGGAGGTCAGAGCGCTTCTGGTACTGCTCATGATAGAAGTTTCGTAATCCCCGGTTTCAATTTCCGGCTTATCCGGCTTGGCAGGTGTGTAATCAAAGTATCCCTGTCCATCTCTCTTAAAGCTCAATGCTTCAGTTTTCAGACCGGCGCTGCTGGATGTCAGCCCTTCCGCAATTCTCAGCTTACCTTTCAGATTCCTTTCTCCATTTTGATATCCGGTATACTGCAGCTTGCCTGCCAATGCATTCAGTGCTTCGCTGACCCTGTTTTTGTCAGCTGCCTTTTTCGAGTTTGTATCCAGTCCGGCATTATCGGTAATCATATCCACCGTGGAACCGGCATCGGCTGCCGCAATGAAAGTGCCGCCGCCAAGTACCTTTGTCGGATTCGTTTTGTCATGGGCATAAATGAGAGATAAGCTGCCACTAAGCTGCCCTATATCCGTATTTCCGCTTTCCGGAGCCGTCTTATCAAGAACGCCGTTGTTGGAAATAAGCTTGCGAACCTTACTATTGTTGGTCTGTTTCCATTTGCCTTCCAGATCGACATCCGTATCACCGTTCATGCTGGCACCTGTCCAGGTACCGCCGCTTCCTACTTTAACTTTCGTTTCTCCGCTGCCGGCGCTGTTTCCTTTCCAGTTTCCGCCATTAGAAAGAGTTACGTTCGTCTTGCCTTCACCGGATACATCGCCTTGCAAGGACGCCCCGACCCGATCCATAACAACATCAGATGCAGACGCGGCATCCGTTTTGATCCCGCCGGAAACGGTTCCGTTTCTCAGTTTAAGTTTTCCGCCGTTGAGCGCGGATGCACCATTTACAACATTTGTATTTTCTGTTTCAATCGTTCCGTTATCTGCCGTCGCCGCACCGCTTACACTGCCATCGGTCAGATTGATACTGCCGCCCGCCGCTGCAGCGGCATTGCCTTCCGTTTTCGCCTCGCGGAGGAAAACAGTACCGCCATCGGCTTCCACATCTCCTTTCAGTTTACCACTCTGAAGGCTTACTGAAGATCCGGCACCCGCACGAACGGCTTTTCTGCCGGCACCTGCCGTTACATTGGTTATACCTGCTGCTTCCACAATACCGCCGCCAGAGGCCACGATACCATCTCCTTCGGCAGTGATATTAGAGTTTCCGGAAAGAAGCACTTTACTTCCCGCACCGTCGGCAACTACACCGGTCTTGCCTGTAATATTGGCATTGCCCTTAATATCAGCGGTCTTTCCTCCTTCTGCTTTGACACCGACGCCAGTATTTCCTCCATTCAGATTCAGCGTATTTTCTCCGCTGTCCACATGGATATCCTTCGCACCTGCATCGACAGCCGCACCGGAATCTCCGTTGACAGTAGCCGGATTCTTTGTGAACTTATAGGTATCCGTATCCGATTTATAAACGCCGGCTTCCTTGTATACCTGTTCAGAAGCAGTACTGCCGTCTATAGTCTTATTAATCGGATCCGTGACCTGTTCATTCGGATAAGCGGTTTCATAAAGGTACTGCCCCTGACCGTTATCTTTCTTAAAGGTGATATCTCCTGTTTTGAGAACCGCTTCAGAACTGGTCAGACCTTCTGCAATTTTTACAAAACCGGTCAGATTATTCTCTCCGTCTGCATACGCTTTATAGAAGAGTTTATTCGCAAGAGCGTTCAGTGTTTCACTGACCAGATTCTTATCCGCAGATGCATTGGAAGATGTATTCAGCCCCTTATTATCCGTGATGAGGGATATGCCGGAGCCGGATGCCGCTTTCCGTATGATGAAATCTCCGCCGATCATGGCTTTCGGCGCTGTTTCTTCGTGTGCATAATATACATCCGTGTAACCGCTATAGTTATCTACGGTGATATTTCCTGTGTCTTTCTGGAAGATCTGTCCTGCCTTATCCGCACTTACTCCGCCGGCAAGTCTTGTCAGATGGCTGCCTTCGAAGTTTTTGCCGCCCCAGGATGTTCCGGTATCTCCATACTTTTCATTCATCCATGCGGCACCGTTGGCAAGGAACAGATTGGCTTCGCCTTTGAAGGTCAACTCTCCTGCTTTCTTCCCTTCATCGGGGAATGCATTATACACAACGCCTTCGAGTGTAGAATCCGACGTAGTCAATCCCAGATTGATCTGGGACAAAGTGCCTTTCTTATCCACGGCATTAACTGCACCGGTCGTTACCGCCAGATTTCCCTTGATATTGACTTTCTTGTCAAGGCTTCCTACGGCATTTCCGCTGCTGTCAAGCTTGACATTCATGTTAACAACACCGTCTTCTGCACGGATAGCCGCATAGGGATTTGTCGACGCCTTGTCCACTTCAATGCTGCCGCCGCCGTTGACTGTCACTTTGCTGCCGCCGGCATTGGCAAAAATGCCATGGGCTTTGCCTTTCAGATCTACATTTCCGTTGACTGTGATATCAGCCCCCATGGAATTGGGCCCCATATTACTGGTGGAGTATAATCCGGTTGCCCCATAATAACTAAAGCCGCCATTGTGTCCGTCTACATCGGCTGTCACATTTCCATTAACCGTCAACTTGCTGTTTCCTTGGATATAAGCGCCCAGCGTATTGGCCGTCCCGCTTACTTTCAGATTCACATCTCCATTAATTGTCATTTCAGGCTGGATAGCCGCATTGCTGTTTGCCATATGGATGCCTTCGGCACGGGATGTGCTTGTCACTTCTACATCCAGATTCTTCGCGATAATTTCAGCTTTCTTTTTGGTAGACTGATTGATTCCGTAGACCGTACCGCTGCCTTCCACCGTCTTCATTTTCAGCGTCTTGCCATCAGCCCGGATAATAACATCCTCTTCCACATTCACTGCAGGTCCGCCTGCGGCAATTGTGATTTCGGAATCTTTTGTAAACTTGTATGTGCCGTCTTCCTTACGTACACCGGTATTGACATACTTCATGTCTTTAGCCTTTACGCCGGTGATGGTATCGGTAAATGCCGTTTCCGTCTGGTTTTCAGGAATATCTGTAGCCGGTGTGTAGAGATACTGCCCCTGTCCGTTGGATTCCTTGAACGTTACATTCTTCAAATCAAGAGAAGCTTCCGATGCAGTCAGCCCTTCCGCCAAAGCTGCCTTGGCAGAAAGTTTTCCATCCTTTGCCAGGTAATAAAGCTTTCCTGCCAACGCATTCAAAGTTTCACTGACCAGATTCTTATCCGCCGCTTTAGTTGAAGACGTATCCAATCCGTTGCTTCCCGTCATCAATGTAATGCGGGAACCGTCCAGTGCCTTGGACACCTTGAAATCGCCGCCGATCATTTGTTTTGGCGTGCTATTTTCATGGTTATAGTAAATGCGGCTGAAACCGCTGTATGTGCCGACTTCCACATCTGCCTTGTCCTTCATAGCGATGAGCCCCGCATGATCCGCGTCTTTTCCGCCGGTCAGGGTTGTCAGATGAGAAATACCGTCATAAGCCCCGTACAATCCGTTTGACGGACTCGGAAGCGTCGTTTTCCCGTTATTTTCTGCCGCATAAACGGCATCGGCGCGGGAAACCGCTTCATGATTCCAGGTCGCACCATTCTGGAGCCACAGGTTGATATCTCCCTGCTGTGATTTTCCGGTAGGCGTATTTTTATTCGTATTCGATACAACACCGCTCCAGGTGGAATCAGACGTCGTCAACCCCAGATTAATGGCACCGTCACGGAAATAGTATGTATTATCTCCATTTCCATCATCTTTCGATGCATAGAGATTCCCCACCAGATTCACTTTATGGTCGGAGGCTCCGGTCACTTTGACTTTGCCGCCGGCATCCGTTTCAGTCTTTACATTCACATTAACAGTACCGCCAAAAGCACCCAATGCCAGGAATCCCCGTTCTCTACTCTTCGGCGTGATAATATTGACATCGCCATTCAAGGTAAGAACATTATCCAATGAATTCTGCCCTGCGACTTTATAATAAGCATCCGTTACCGCGCCGTTCCCTTTGACTGCCATATCTACATTGCCGTTGATCGTGATGGAACTGCCACCTTCTTTGCCAAGATAAATTCCTTCCGGCGCCCAGCGGCTTCCCATATAGGTAGGATAGCCGCCGTCTTCTCCGGTACCCTTAATACCCCAGAAATCATCGGAAGACTGGTCATTTCCGGTACCGCGCATGGTGACATTGCCATTGATGGTCAGTTTGGTCTTTGCCGCTTCTGCCGCCCCCATGTGCCCCATAAAAATACCGTCTACCATATACGCGCCGCCATTGACGGTCATATTCACATCGGAATTAACAGTAATATCATCTCCGTCTTCCAGATAGATTCCATAAGTTCCCATCATACCGGCTTCCGGTGTTTTCAGGTTCAACTGTTTCGCGTTAATAACCGCTTTTACATTCGGCGTCATTCCTATCGGCGCCCAATCACTGCTACCAGCAGTAATATTGACCGTCTTGTCTGCAAAGTTATAAATCAAGTCCTTGCTGTTTCCGCCTATCTGACTGACAGATCTGCCGAATACTTTGGAATCCTTCTTATAATTGAAAGTTATCGGCCCTTCCGCATCAATAACGTCACCGCTCGGATCTTCTTCGGGCGTATAGATGTACTCACCCTGACCGGTTCCACTCTTGAAAGAGATATCACCGAGTTTCTTCGCCACGGCAGATGTTGTCAATCCTTCAGCAATTTCTACTTTACCCGTAAGATTGGTTTCTCCATTTTTATACGCGGTATAAAACAGTTTATTCGCCAGTGCATTAAGGGTGGCATTTACCAAATTCTTATCTTTTGCCTTGCCAGAATTTGTATCCAATCCCCTGCTGTTGGTACGCATCGTAATACCGGAACTGGCTTCCGCATTAGCAATTATCGTATCTCCGCCGATCATTGTTGCAGGAGACGATGCCTCGTGATCATAAACAAGAATAGTGTGTCCGCTGTAATGATCAATGGTAATCGGATTGCTGTCTTTCTGGACAATTACACCTGCCTTAGCCGGCGCGGTACCGCCTGCCACTTTTGTCACGCGGCTGCCTGCAAACAAACCATACTGGTCTTTTGATGTCCGGCGGTTTTCCCACATTCCTCCGTCAGACAGATACAAATTCATAGGATGTCCGTCTTTATTATCGGCAATTCCGGTCCACCGGGATTTACTGCTGCCCAGACCCAGATCAACAGTTCCCTTTTTCCCTAAAGAAATTGTGCCCTGCACAACGACATCCTTTCCATTGGATCCTGTTTTCGCATCATTCATGCCCATGGCAAAGGTGCCTGAAGTGGCAGCCACAGCTTTATAGCTTGCCTCTTCCCCGTCATCCGGCGTAAAGATTGTGCCTCCGGCAATGGTTACCGCATTTTTTTCGCTGCCGCGCATATCCACGCCGACACCTTTTACTTTCATATCCAAGTTGCCGTTCAAAGTAAACGCCGCACCGTCTTTATCATAAATATTGATGCCTGTTGCCTGATATGTCTTTGTGCTGCCATACCCGCCCTTTTGAGCGGCAGAAACACCATAGGCATCATTTCCGCTTCCCGTGCCTTTCATAGCCAGGTTACCGTTAATGGTCAGCGCAGAACCGCCATTATACAGTTTGATTCCGTCCGCAAAACCATCTCCGCCCTGTTTTGCCAAGATAGATACGTTGCCGGTGATGGCTGCTTTTCCGCCTTCATGGATATATATACCATATACATCTCCCACAGAGGATTTGGCATCGATGGAAATATCTTTTGCCACAGCGTCAATCTTTTTCTTCGTGTACATGCCTACAGCACTGTTGCGTTCTGTCTTATTCTCCGCATTCAGTTTCAGACTCTTATCTGCCGCATGAATCATAATATCCTTATTGATCCCCACCACGGCGGCCACAGCCTTATGGTAGCCAAGATCTTCTGTCGTGGTATCTCCGTCATCGACAGTGACCGTATTCACCGCATTGGTAAAAGTATACACGTCATCTTTCAGCACATTGGCTTTGACATACTCCTGATCCTTATCGGCTTCTCCGGTGATAGGGGTACCGAAATCAGACGTAGTCTGTCCATGAGGGTCATCTTCTGCGGGGGTAAATTTATATTCACCTCTGCCCGTGACATCCTGGAAGCTCATATTTCCCGATACGATGGCAACCGATGCGGAACTTGCCGTCAGACCTTCCGCAATTTCTACGGTACCTTTCAGATTATCTTTGATTGCCGCATTGTTATAACCGGTATAGTAAAGCTTATTCGCCAAAGCGTTCAGAGTTTCACTGACCAGATTCTTATCGGCCGCCTTGTTGGAATTGGTATTCAGACCGCCGTTCCCGGTTACCATTCTGACAACAGATCCCGGTTCCGCTTTTTTTATCAGCGTCCTACCGCCAATCATCTCTTTTGGCTTTTCCGCTTTATGGTCATAGACAAGGATTGCATGACCGCTGTAATGATCTATATTGATGTCCCTGTCGTCGTTCTGTCTGATAATACCCGCGTGGGCCGCATCACTGCCGCCTTTGAAATAATCTATATGGCTGCCCATGTAAGAGCCCGTCACGGAAGCAGTCTTCTTATTATTCCAAACCGCATCATGGCTCAGATACAGATTGACCTCGCCGGCATCGCTGGAAAAACTCCTGTTATAATCGGTTACACCTGTCCATGAAGAATTCTTGCTTGCCAGCCCTACATTTACAACGGCCTTAGACCCTGATCTTCTTTCGGTGTAAATATTTCCCTGAAGCACAGTGTCTTCAGCTTTGGCAGCCGTTCCGTCCTCATTCATATTAATGAAAACAGTACCGTTCACGCCCTTAACAAGCTTTGAATTCCCCTGAGCATGTTCATCCATAGGCGTCAGAATCCTGCCGCTGCCAAGGCGCATAACGCCGCCTTTAGCGGTAGAATTGATGGCAGTCCCCTGAATTTTTACGTCCAGCGGCCCTTCAATAGTTAATTTGGCATTATTCCCGATATTGGCAATGGCAGTTACCGATATACCCGTTGTATCTTTGGCAGCTTTTACCGCTCTCCATTCATCGGCACCTGCGCCCGCTATTTTCAGCCCGCCTTTAATAACAAGTTCCGCATTGGGTCCGCGGTTCGCCACGCCGTATGCCTTTCTGCCTGAAGTAGACACCTTATCAATCACTACATCCCCGGCAACAGAAAGCTTGCCGTTCTCGGAAACATAAATACCTGTGGCTTCTCCCCCGTTTGTCTGATCCGAAGAAATAACCAGCGGCTTGTTTTTCTCCATGTTGATAAAACTGATGCTCTTCTTATTGTCGTCCGTCCCTTTCCCGACCCGGACAGCCGCCGCCTTTGCAGACGCGGAAGAAGCCGCTTCCAGACGGAGTCCATGATTTGCCATGTCCACGGTGATTGAATCATCGCCGTTGTAAGCTGCACTGACATATCCGTCTTCAGCATGGGTGTCATCAGCAGTGACCGTAGTTTCGCCTTTCAGCAGTCTGTCTTTGACAATCGGCCCGTCTAAAGGTTCCGGCGGGGAGTATACATAGGTGCCCTGTCCGTTCTTATCAGCAGCCGTATCTGTCCTGAAAGCAATATCCCCACTTGCTGAAACAGAAGAGGAAGTCAACCCTTCCGCAATTTCCACAGTGCCTTTCAGCTTTGTGTCACCTTGCACATAAGACATATAGTAGAGCTTATTTGCTAAACTGTTCAACGCTTTTCCTGCCGCCGTTTTATCGGCCGTATTGATTCCGCCTGCACCTGTGCGCAGCGTGATAGAAGACCCTTCTTCCGCTGTCTTGATTCTGAAATCACCGGCGCTGTAATTTTCAGCAGCGGAACCGTCTCCGGTATGGTCATAGAAAACAAGAGTGTGTCCGCTGTAATTATCTACAGTAATAGGCTTGCTGTCTTTCTGATAAATATACCCTTTATGCACTGCGTCACTGCCGCCATGAAGCTTCATTAAATAGCTGCCGTTATAGACAGGATTCTTACCAACAAGCGTCGTAGTAGTCACATGCGACTGCTGCTCATTCGTCCAGGTGGCCCCGTTTTGCAGATACAGATCAAAATTCCCGATATCATGCATCGTATTCCCGCCGCTGCCGTAATTATCATTGTACTGTTCATACGCCGCCACACCAGTCCAGGACGAATCCTTATCTGTCAGCGCCACATGAAGATTTCCTCTGTGCTGCCAATCTGCCAGCTGGCCTCCACTGTACTCAATAACTTTCTTTCCATACTGCCCTGTAACATACATATCCCCGATGATATTAGTTCTTGCGCTTCCTGGCGCACCATTTCTCATGTTGATATTGACAGTTCCCTTTTCCACACGGGCCGCATAGAAATTATGGGATTTATCCGCATCCGCTGCCGTAGAAATAGTACCGCCGCCGACAGAAATCACACTGTCCGCGCCCGCAGTATGCAATGCCGATCCCTTGAAATCAGAAATATTCACCGGCCCCGTAACGGTCATGGAAGTATTATCACCTGTCATCCGGATTCCGGATACGCCGATATACCGTCCCTGTTTCTCTGCTTTATCACCGTCCACATTTGAAACAGTAAGAGAACCGTCAATCACCGCTTCACTTCCGCTGCCCTGGAAAGCAATACCTGTGGCGGAACCGCCTTTGGTATGCACCTTGGTAATCTCTACCGGCCCCGTTATATTCAGATGGGAATTTCCTTCAAGGAAAATGCCGTTGGCGGCACGGGTATCTGTATTGGTGGAAGTAATGCTGATTTTCTTTCCCGCATCATTTTTTACAGTGATATAATCATTATTTCCCACATAAACGGCATCGGCAATCTCATTGCCGCTTTCTGCCGCTATACTCAAATTGAATCCATTCATATCCACAATCATCGGATTATTTTTTGTTGTAGGAGTGGACTTATTGTACATGCCGCTGACCACTTTTCCCTGTTTCGCATTCGGTGAAACGCCTTTTGCATTGCGGTCAGCCGTTTCTTTTTCCGGACCGGTAATCGGCCCAACAATTTCATCTGTCGCCGGTGTATAGAGATACCGGCCCTGGCCGTTATCTTTCTTAAAGGTGATATTTCCTGTTTTGAGAACCGCTTCAGAACTGGTCAGCCCTTCCGCAATTTTTACAAAACCGGTCAGATTATCTTCTCCGTCCGCATACGCTTTATAGAAGAGTTTGTTCGCAAGAGCGTTCAGCGTTTCACTGACCAGATTCTTATCAGCAGATGCCTCAGAGGATGTATTCAAGCCCTTATTATCCGTAATGAGGGAAATACCGGAACCGGACGCCGCTTTCCGTATAATGAAATCTCCGCCGATCATGGTTTTCGGCGCCGTTTCTTCGTGCGCATAATACACATCCGTGTAACCGCTGTAGTTATCTACGGTGATATTTCCTGTATCTTTCTGGAAGATCTGTCCTGCCTTAGCTGCACTTGCTCCGCCCGCAAGCTTTGTCAGATGGCTGCCTTCGAAGTTTTTGCCGCCCCAGGATGTTCCGGTATCTCCATACTTTTCATTCATCCATGCGGCACCGTTGGCAAGGAACAGATTGGCTTCGCCTTTGAAGGTCAACTCTCCTGCTTTCTTCCCTTCATCGGGGAATGCATTATACACAACGCCTTCGAGTGTAGAATCCGACGTAGTCAATCCCAGATTGATCTGGGACAAAGTGCCTTTCTTATCCACGGCATTAACTGCACCGGTCGTTACCGCCAGATTTCCCTTGATATTGACTTTCTTGTCAAGGCTTCCTACGGCATTTCCGCTGCTGTCAAGCTTGACATTCATGTTAACAACACCGTCTTCTGCACGGATAGCCGCATAGGGATTTGTCGACGCCTTGTCCACTTCAATGCTGCCGCCGCCGTTGACTGTCACTTTGCTGCCGCCGGCATTGGCAAAAATGCCATGGGCTTTGCCTTTCAGATCTACATTTCCGTTGACTGTGATATCAGCCCCCATGGAATTGGGCCCCATATTACTGGTGGAGTATAATCCGGTTGCCCCATAATAACTAAAGCCGCCATTGTGTCCGTCTACATCGGCTGTCACATTTCCATTAACCGTCAACTTGCTGTTTCCTTGGATATAAGCGCCCAGCGTATTGGCCGTCCCGCTTACTTTCAGATTCACATCTCCATTAATTGTCATTTCAGGCTGGATAGCCGCATTGCTGTTTGCCATATGGATGCCTTCGGCACGGGATGTGCTTGTCACTTCTACATCCAGATTCTTCGCGATAATTTCAGCTTTCTTTTTGGTAGACTGATTGATTCCGTAGACCGTACCGCTGCCTTCCACCGTCTTCATTTTCAGCGTCTTGCCATCAGCCCGGATAATAACATCCTCTTCCACATTCACTGCAGGTCCGCCTGCGGCAATTGTGATTTCGGAATCTTTTGTAAACTTGTATGTGCCGTCTTCCTTACGTACACCGGTATTGACATACTTCATGTCTTTAGCCTTTACGCCGGTGATGGTATCGGTAAATGCCGTTTCCGTCTGGTTTTCAGGAATATCTGTAGCCGGTGTGTAGAGATACTGCCCCTGTCCGTTGGATTCCTTGAACGTTATATCTTCCATACGTTTGGACAGGCTGGAAGACGTCAGGCCCTCGGCAATTTCTACTTTACCGGCAAGATTGGTTTCCCCATTTTTATACGCAGTATAAAACAGCTTATTCGCCAGAGCATTCAGCGTTGCGCTGGCCAAATTCTTATCTGCTGCTTTGGACGAATCCACATTAAGACCCTTGCTGTCGGTAATCAGAGTAATTCCCGATCCGGGCTGCGCTTTAGTCACGGTAAAAGTCCCGCCGAGGATATCCGTGGGTTTCTCATCCTTATGCCCGTAGTATACGTTTGTAAATCCTTTATAATCGTCTACGCGGATATTAATGCCTTCGCTGTCTTCATCCTCTCCGGGTTTCTGGAAAATATGACCCGCCTTATCGGCGCTTTCCCCGCCGACCAGCCGTTTCAGATGACTTTCCGAAAAATCCTCTCCGTAATAAGCATCAGGCGGTTCGCCCCAGGCTTCATTCGTCCAGGAGGCACCATTCTGCAGCCACAGATTAATTTCCCCAAAAAATGTTTTCTTTATGATTTCATCGCTGCCATAAAGTGTGCCGCTGACTTCATTTCCTTCATCCTTGAACGCATTATATGCAATCCCCGTCCAGCTGGAATCGGGCGTAGCCAACCCCAGATTCGTGCGGCTATGAGTCTCCGGCTCATTCACATTGATCGCGCCGGCAGATGCGCCTATATTCCCTTTTATCGTAACTTTGGCACTCCCGGCTCTGACAGGCACCTCATTTTCATCCTGCTCTACATTCATCGTGGTGGTGGCGCACTCTGCCAGAAGCGCATAATATCCTTTGGTATTATCTTTATTGATTTCTATATTTCCGCCGCGGAGATAAATGTCCGAATGCCCGCCATTGGCAAATGCACCATTAGCATTCACTTTCAGATCCACCAGTCCGTTAACGGTCAGCTTCGGTCCCAACTGAAGTTTATAATTATTTCCTGCATAGATGGCAGAACCGCCATAATAGCTAATGCCGCCGTCCTTTTCCACATAAACCGCCCAGGGATTCTTTTCATCATGGGTATTCATGGTCACGTTCCCATTGACGGTGACTTCTGCATTGCCGCACAGATACATGCCCAGCCCGTAAGCGTCACCATGGGCCCTGATATCCGTATCTCCATTAATCGTCAACCTGTACGGCGCATCCTTATTCGTTCCGCCCTGCCCGCCTACACTGATTCCTTCAGCGCGACTCTTTGTATTCCCTGCGTCAATAATCAACTTTTTAGCAGTAATAGTAACCCCTTTTTTAGAGTTTGCTTCCACCGCATGAACAAGGGTATGTTTGTCATTTACATGTCCATAAAACTTTAAAACATGCCCTGATGCGTCAATATTTACAGGATAATCCAAATCTCCCACTTTGACGCCTTGATTCGTTTTTATAAGAGAATCATCGGTAAATTTATAATTTTTCCCTCCATCCTTTGTTATGTGGGCCATAACATATTCAGACGCGTTATCTTCCTTTCCTGTTATGCTGCCAGTGTACTCCTCAAAATCTTCTTCGGCATATGCCGCCGGACTATACAAACCAAGACTGCCGAGTAATGACAATGTAATTGCCGCTGTCAGAAACCGTTTCCCCGATTTCCATTTCGAATATTCTTTCATAATCTGTTCCTCCATCTTTCTCTTTTCAGAAATATGAAATATATACCCCGCTTCCCTGCAGCAGGGTATTATACCGCAGCCGGAACCGTCACGATACCTGCTGTCTGCCACACTATTTCCGCACCGCCTTTCTCAGAACTCGCACCGGAAACCGGCATTCAGCTGCCACTCCCGTTTCCAGTCCCCGCCAAATCCTCTTGTCACATCTATATAAATACGGCTTACAGGTGACAGATTATACGTGCCGCCTACCGTTAATTCCCCCCAGGTATCCTTAAAATCATAGCTGGTTTCCTTAGTACCGCCGTCAGCAGCGGAATAGGACGCTTTAATTCTGCCGCCAAATTCATGGGCAATACCCGCTCTTACATACAGATCACCGAAAGAACCGATACGTCCTGCTTCAATACCTGCCCTCGCCACATAACTGTCAAAAGACTGCCCCTTCACGGTCATAACGGCGTTTTTATTGGAAACATCGTATTCATCCGGTTCCAAATGCGCCCAGGTAAACTGGATCTGGGGCTGCCAGTAGAAATCTCCCGTACCGAAACGCTTTCCGTATCTCCCTGCCACGCTGTAACCTCTGGCAGTAGATGATCCGGTAAACCGATTTCTTTCCCTATCATACAGAGTAAATTCATTCTTTATATAACCGCCTTTGACAATCATATCCACAAAGGCTCCCCGGCCAAGATCTTTTGATCCGTAGAGCGAAAGGGCATATAATTTGCTGTCGCCTCTGCCGCCAAAATCATACTTGCCCTTTCCATCTCTGTAATCCAGAGATATACCTGCACGCCAGTTACTGGGGTAACGGCGGTCGTACCCGGCTTCGCCTGCCCAATAGTTTTCTTTTATTCCGATACCGTTTCCGTCATATTTCCATCTGCCGCCATAAACTCTTCCCCATGCCCCCTCCATGCCGCTTCGATAGCGGAGCATGTCCAAACGAAGCATCCCCTGCATGGCGTTATCTCTCCATTCCAAAGCGGAATCGGTCAGCACGCTGTGTCCACCTTTCATCAGCGCCGTTTCATTATCTCCATGGATAATAGGCGGGTTCGGGTTCGGATTCGGGTTCGGATTCGGGTTCGGATTCGGGTTCGGATTCGGGTTTGGATTCGGGTTCGGATTCGGATTCGGGTTTGGATTCGGATTCGGGTTCGGTGCTGATCCTTTTTCTACATATCCCTGCCCGTGGTTGTCTTTCTTATACTTCATATCCGCTAATTTGGCAGATGCTGATGACGCGGTCAGCCCTTCCGCGATTTCTGCCTTACCCGCCAGATTACTCTCGCCGTCCACGGATCCCTCATAATATATCTTCCCCGCCACCGCGTTCAATGCTTTCCATACAGCATCATCATTATTCATATCAATACCTGCGTTATTAGTGGATACAACAATTCCCGAACCGGCAGCTGCTTTCTTTATCCGGAAATCGCCTCCGCGGTAAGATGCGGTCGTACCGCCATCTCCCTCGTGAGTATAAATAACTTTGACATGTCCGCTATAATTCGTCACGTGGATTTCCGATACTTCTTCAGGATAAATGATGCCTGCCTTATCGGCGGAGTTTCCGCCCACCAACTGGTTCACATGGGATACTCCGTCATATTTCCCATAGTGGAATACGCTCGGTTGGGGCATTTTTTCTACCTGAAGCCCATTGGTCCGCGATGGAGAGCTGTGTTTCCATACGGCTCCGTTCTGCAGCCAGAGATTTACTTCTCCTGCCTGATCAGATCCGCTGTTGTCCACCACACCGATCCATTGGGAATCACTGTTTGCCAAAGCCAGATTGATACGGCCATTCTGGAAAAAGTAAGGCTGTCCGTTGTGGTCTTTATCATCCCGCATGGCAATGATATTCCCCTTGATATTCACTTTATGGGAAGCCGCATTCGCCCCTGCCATATTCACATTGACAGTGCCGCCGTAACTGGCAAGGGCATAAAAACTCTCTTTATCGCTTGTCGGCGTCACTATGGTCACATTCCCCTTATTGGCGTTAATAACAGCGATATCATAGTCATCCATGCCGGCAGACTTGTAATAAGGATCCGTCTTCATTGCGGAGCCGCGGACAGCCAGGTACACATCGCCGTTGAGATCAATGGAGCTGCCGTCCGACATATCCACATCGACCCCGGTAGGCTGCCAGCGGGCGCCGGTATATTCATCCGCCCATCCCGGAACATGGCCGTCCGGCCCGTAACCGCCATGCATTTCCGCCGCATTGACTCCCCATTTCGCGTCCTGGGAAGAGGAATCCGGAGGTTCTCCAACAGCCGTCGGATCCCCTATATATACGTTGCCGTTGACAGTAATGTTCGCTTTGGCTCCCGTACCGGTGCCGGCGCGCATCATGTAAATACCGTCGGCAAAACAGCTGCCTCCGTAAGTCTTAATCTGCAGGTTCCCGTTTATGGTCAGCCGGCTCCCGTCAGATGCGAGAATCCCCGCCCCCTGCGAATTTCCCGCGTCACTGCTGGAAGTATCAATGGACAGCGTTCCTGTCCCATCGCCCACGGTGACAACGGATGTCGTTCCTTTCCCCGGCGTAATGCCTTCAGCGTAATAAGTGCCGTGGATACTGATTTTTGATCCGTCTTCCAGATTATATTTATTAACACCGTTTTCCACTTTATAGGCACTTCCGAAAGTCGCCTTATCTTTTTTTGCCTTGGTCGTAATACCGGAAGTATAAACCGGCGCCGCCAGCACATCCGGAACTGCTCCGGCGCCGCTGATAAGCAATGCTGCTATACCGGCTGCCAGCCACTTTTTTCTGCCATACACATATTTCATCATTATCCCGCCTTTTCTCCACTACAACGATCTATGCCTTACACTTCCATCTTCACGCCGAACAGCCATGTACGCCCCGGCATGGAATACCATGTTCCCGGCGTATGGTCGCTCCATATGACATCTGTATGCTCCGCCCAAAGTTTATCGAAAATATTATTGATTTTCAGATAAAAATTAAAATCTTTTCTCGGTTCATAATTGAAACTCAGGTTATAAATTCCGTATTTATCGTCCGGCCACCCTTTCAAATCACCGTTTACCGGGTTCTTTCTCCGAATAAAATAGAATCCGTCCAGACCTCCGGTGAACTTCTTATTGTGATAGATCATGTCAAAAGTAAGTTTATCTTTCGGCGAATATCCGAGAGAAAAATTATCCCCAGGAACATTGGAGTACAAATGCGCCCATCCTACATTGGCGCTCCATTTGCTCCCGATCTGCGAAATCAGCTGGGCGTTCCATCCTCTTGAAACACCCTGATTAAAGTTTTTATATTTTTTTGATGAAGTATCATATCCGATAGATTGTTCATCTTTTGTTCTGAACCAGTTAAAGGTAAACATAGTCGTATCACTGAATACATGGCTGTATCCGACGGTATCCGTATGCCCGTAAGCAGGTCTGACTTTGGCATTTCCATACTGGGGAATATAAAGAACATCAAGCCCCGGCAGAATGTAGAAATCATTGCGTCCCGCATACACGGTATCCCTCGGTGTAACTTCATAGCTCAGGCGGTAGCTTTTGGATGTATGGCTGGAAAAATCGGCAGTATACTGATCAGTCTCAGGGCGGTCATGCCGCAGGCCTCCGGAAAGAGACCACCGTGGCAGGAAATTCCAATCTTCCTGTATATAAAAAGAATAATTTTCATACCAGTGGTTTGTTTTGACCGGATTCCCATTTACGTCAAATCCTGCCGCCCGAAGAACATTGTCCCTTCCCTTTGAATAATCCACACCAAAAGTCAGCCGGTTCCATTCATCATGGAAGCTCACCTGCTCGCCGATGATGTCATAAGTATAGTCGCTGCTTATCCCCCAGTTGGACTGCGCATTCATGTCATAATCCTGAAAATAATTTGTTTTTACTTTATTCCGACGGTAAGTAAACTGGTTATCCCAATGCTTCCCGATGGATATTTTATCCTGCAGAGTCAGCATATCGGACTTGTAATCGCCATGATACCGGTTTGAATACACAAAATCATATCCCCTGTATCTTGACTTCATTTTGTCATAACTTAAGGAAAGAGAATGTTTATCGGTAACATCATAAGCAAATTTCACCCCGTCTGATAAAGTATGGGTGTGACCGGGCCACAGCCTTCCGTCACCGGATTTAGTATCACCTATCAGCAATTTGTCATAATAGGCCATGTAGGAAAACTTCCCTACTCTTCCCATCGTAGTCAGCTTATACATTTCCCGTCCGCCGGTTCCTCTGGCTATATCCACGGTCGTTTTCTTTTCCCCGGGATTCTTGGTGATGATATTGATCACACCGCCTTTGGCGCCACTTCCATACAACGCGCCGGCACTGCCGCGCAGCACTTCGATACGTTCGACATTATCCATATTATTCAGCAGAGAAGAATACATATACCCTGAATTATTCGCGCCGTTGAAATCTGTTACACGTACACCGTCCACAAGCAGTATAATATCCTTACTCCCATTAATCCGGATCCCACTTAAATTGGCATTCAATCCATTTCCGCCATAATTCAGATACTGTGTCCCCGGAACCGTACGCAACGCATCTTCCACGGTATTCAGATGGAGTTTTTCAATCTGCCGGCTCGTAACTACACTGATATCGGCTCTGGCATCCACCAAATTTTCATTCACACGATTCGCTGTGACAACAACGGGCGCCATCTCAAAAACATACTCCTCTGCCAACACAGGGTATGTCATGCTCCCGGTTAAAACTGCTGCCATCGTCATTACCAATGTCTTCTTCATCCTGATTCTCCTCATGACCAAAAGAATATAAAAAAGATATGCACCGCTTCCGCGGCATTTCCCCGCACACAAAAAATTTATTTTTAATTTTTAACTTATGGTACGCTCATACCACAAATTTATAAAACGAGGCATAAGAAAGATACATAGAAGACTTCTGCCATATTAAAAATACAGCACCAGCTTCCTATGCATTAACTTATACCTCGCAAGTTACGCCAATCTCATAGAAAGCAGGTGGCACTCTGACTCAGTTCCTTATCCTGCGGCTCCTCTGTGAAAGGCTTACAGCCGCAAAACTCCCTCTACAGTTGCGGGACAGTTCCGGATTCTAACCGGATTCCCCACGACTGCTTTCCTTATATAATTTTGTGTGATTCCTGCATGCAGGATATAAAGGTTAAATTCTTAATGCTTAAACCCATTTGCTTTAAGAATACGCACTTTTATGATATCACTATGCCATATTTTTTACAATATATGACTAATACTTCTATCACTTGATCACAATACATAATTTATTTCTTCCTTAATATTAGGGATCTGTAATCAAGTTTTGTACAACACCGCCATTGTATTTGAATGTGCTGTGTATAACAGAATATAAGATTCCCGATTTTGAAAACCAAGCTGTATTCTTCGGTTTCAATTCCTTATTCCCAATGTCATACATTCATCAAAAAAGAGCTGTAGGAATGAGAAATCATTCACAACTCTCTTTTAATCACCGATCTGTAAAATTTTTTTGAAATACCAAGTCTTTGTGACATGGAACAGGAAATACTTTATGACGGATTGATTATTCCACATATCGTATCCGTTTTTTTATTTTTCCGTTCCGCTTTTGCTTTATCCCACCATCTTCGCATTCTTATATTCTTCCGGAATCACAAGTCCCAAAGTTTCCGCCGATTTTTTATTGATGATGACTTCCAGCACTTCAGGGTCCTCTACGGCAGTGTCCTGTGTTTTGATTTTCCCGTCAAGCACATCCGCCGCCATGTGTCCTGCCTGTACGCCGGACTTGTAGAAATCTACGGAGAGCGAACCGAGCGCACCGTCTTTCGCCATGCTGTCCGCACCTACGAATACAGGAATCTTCGCAGGATCCGTCACCTTGACCAAAGTGGGAATGGAAGAAGCGATCACGTTATCCGTAGGAACATAGATGAAATCCACCTGACCTACCATGGATTCCGCTGCCTGCTGAATATCATTGACGGAGGAAACGGTCCGTTCCACCACAGTAAGGCCGAGGGACGCCGCATGGGCTTTCGCCTGGTCTGCCTGGATCTGGCTGTTCACTTCGCTGGAGGAATAAATCAGTCCAAGACGTTTCGCCGCGGGAAGGAACTTAAGTCCCATATCTACCTGCTTCTCCACAGGGCCGCGGTCATTGACGCCGGTCACGTTCGTTTCCGGCCGGCTATTCGATTTTACCAGTTTCGCCGTTTCAAAATCAGTAATGGCGCATCCGATAATGGGCAAGTCATGAATTTCATTGGCTACCGCCTGTGCGGCAGGTGTGGAAATCGCACAGATAAGATCGGGACGATTGGCCTTGAAACGGGACGCAATGGTCTTTAAATTTGACTGGTCTCCTTGGGCATTCTGCTGGTCTACTGAAATTTTGTCCGCTCCGTAGCCCCTTTCCTTCAAGCCGTCAAGGAATCCTTGATTGGCCGCATCAAGAGAACCATGCTGCATCACCTGCACCACAGCAATCTGTTTCTTCCCGTCAGCCGTCTTCTTCTCTCCGCCACCGCTTCCTCCGCATCCATAGAGCAAAGCTGTTGCCGCCAGCGCCGCCGCCGTAAGTTTCATCCATTTTTTCATTTGAGAGCCCTCTCTTTCTACTGCACTTCTATCCTATAAAAAATGTCCCCTGCCAATTGCAAGGGACGACGGGACTCATCGCGGTACCACCCTGTTTACCTGATGAAAAAGAAACAAAAAAGGCGGCACCCAAGGGACGGATATTCCGTGGTACCACCCTACTTCATCAGATCAACTCTCAGCTGCTTAACGTGAGCCACTCCGGCAATGCCTACTGTTATTTCAGCAAAGCAGTTCAGGAAAGAACTTCGACTTCCTGCCCGCACCGATTTTCACCATCCATCGGTTCTCTGCGCCGGGAAAGGAAATTTACTTTTTTCCGTCAGCACTTTTAAATATTGTGATTATTTTAGCGAATGAGGATTTCCTTGTCAATAGTTTTGGGGAAAATATTTTAAATTTGAGCGCCCCTCTTTCTTCGGCAAAAGGCAGCAGTCACAGAACTGACGGGGATGGTAAGGCGTCATTATGCGTATTAGCGAAGAATCGGCTGTCGTAGTAAGGAAAACGGTAAAACGTGATCCCGAATGAATGTGAAAAATTTGCTGGCATGATGAGGATGATGGTAAGCTGTCATCAGAGTGACAGATTCTTCGCTTTGTATCATATTGCTGCCTCCCTGCTTTCTCATACGGTATTCTTTCCAAAGCTCTGAATGACGGGGTATGGAAGTCGTCATAATGACGGTAAACATTAAGCATCACTATGATGGAAAACGTTAAGCGTCATAATGATAGGAAACGCTAATCGTCATCCTGAGCGCAAGCGAAGGATCTGTACCCGTGACAAGGAAAGCCAGTAAGATGTCACCAGCGTAATAGATTCATCGCTCCTCGTCACATAACTCTTTTCCCTTATTCCCATAAAGCATTCCTGTGTCCGCTCTGAATGACCGGGGTATGGAAGTCGTCATAATGACGGTAAACATTAAGCATCACTATGATGAAAAACGTTAAGCGTCATAATGACAGGAAACGCTAATCGTCATCCTGAGCGCAAGCGAAGGATCTGTACCCGTGGTGGGGAAAGCGGGAAGATGCCATCCGGGTAATAGATTCTTCACTCTGTGTCGCTGTTCTATTTCCCTATCCTTCCCACAAAGCATTCTTGCCCCCGTTCAGAATGACGATTTTGGGAAAGCACGTCACCAACAATGGGGAACGGAAAGTGTCATAATGAGAATGTTCGCTGCCGGTACATGCTCACCGGGCAGTTTCAAAAGAAAAACACCGCCCCTCTAAAGACGATGTTTTCTTTCTATTCCTTATTTCAATACACCGATTTCCCTATAGTATCTTTCAGCGCCGGGATGGAGCGGCACACCTGCGATATCTTTCACCGCATCTTCCGGCTTGAGGCCTTTCAGATTCTTCTGTGCCTGCCCCATTTCATCGATATGTTCCCAGAAAGCTTTCGTCAGATTATACACCACATCTTCCGGCATATCCCCGCGGGTGAACATAACCATTTTAACCGCCGTGGTATGGACGTCTCTGTCCTGATTCGGATAGATCCCCGCCTTGATAGTATAACTTGCATACCAGGGATACTTCGCTTTCAGTTCTTTCACGAGCTGATCATCAATATCTACCAGGTGCGCGCCGCCGGTCAAAGCCTGGGTGACGGCGGAAGCAGGAGCGCCGCTCATGATCCACGCACCGTCAATGGAGCCGTTTTGGAGCATATCGGCAGCATCGGTAAAGGTAATGTACTCCGCCTGGATGTCATCAGGAAATTTCAGTCCCGCCGCGGTGAAGTGGGCATTACTTTCGTTATATACGGAAGAGCCTGCCGATGCCACGGCAAAATGCTTTCCTTTTACATCAGCCAAAGTCTGAATGCCCGACTTGGCAGTGACCACCACCTGGTTCGGATTCATGTAAAGACCGGCAATCACTTTCAAATCTTTATAAGGATGATCTTTGAAACTGTCCGTCCCGTTGAGACATTGGTACACATTGCTGGAAATAGCGATGGACACCTGCGCTTCGCCGTCGGAGACCATATTCAGGTTGGCAATTCCGCCTGCGGAAGCCTGGCTTGCTGCCTGCACACCGGGAACGTTATTGTTCCACATATTGGTGATTGCCGCCCCCACCGCATACAGGGCACCTGACGCGCCGGCCGTCGGAAAATTAATTTTCACCGTCTGCGCTGCCGGCTGTGATGACGGCGCCGATGCTTTCTTTTCTCCGCCACAGCCTGCTATCATCCCTGCTGCGGCTAAAGCCGCCAGTGAAACTGCCGCCGCTTTTTTCAAATGCTTCATGTTCATTTTTCCATCCTCCCATGCTGCAGAAAATAAATGATTATCATAAGTATACCCCTGTGTCAGGGGAAATCAAGTTTCTTTTCTCCGCTGCAGGAACTGGAATCCTATAACCGCGGCAATCCCTGCAAATCCGGCAAAGTCTGTCATCGTTCCGGGAAAAAGGAGAAGCGGCGAAGCAATGAAAAGTACAATCCGTTCCGCCCATCCGCACTTGCATAGAATCCAGCCTTCCAATGCGCCGACGAGGGCAAACGTCCCCACCGCCGCGCTGAAAACAGCCCAAAGGGTTTCCACTGCGGTCGCCGCCGGATCGACACCGATGAGAAGAACGGGATTATCCAGAAAAAAGAAAGGAATAATAAAACCGATAAGCCCGAGACGCACCGCCATAAGTCCCGTCTTCGTCTGATCAGAACCTGCAATCCCAGATGCCACATAGGCTGACATGGCCACAGGCGGCGTGATATTGGAAAGGCAGGCATAAATCAGGCAGAACATGTGGGCGATAAGAGGCAGCACCCCCGCCTTGATAAGGACAGGAACAGCAACCGCCTGGACAATGACATACGCCGCAACGCCGGGAACGCCCATCCCCAAAACAGCGGACATGATCATGACAAGGAACCCGGCAAGATATACATTATTATCCTGCAGAAGAGACAAAATAAGGTAGCCCATGTGGAGTCCCATGGATGTCAGTGTGACTGTACCGATAATGACGCCGATGATGACGCAGCACACCCCTACGGAAACGGCGCTCCGCGCCCCCTCAATAACAGCGGCAATAATCTTATCTCCTGTCATTCTTGTTTCTTTACGGAGCCAGCTTGCCGCCACAGTGATAAAAATGGAAATAACGGCTGCATAAAGCGGCGTGAATCCCGTAAACATCAGCCCGATAAGGCTCACCAGGGGAAGGACAAGATGTCCCTGTTCTTTTATCACCGACAATGCATCGGGAATATTTTCCCTGGCGATTCCCGAAAGTCCGAGCCGCTTCGCTTCAAAATGAACCGCCAGAAGCAGGCCGATATAGTAGAGCAGCGCCGGTGTGACAGCTGCCAGTGCCACATAGGTATAGGACAGGTTTAAAAACTCCGCCATGACAAAACCAACCGCCCCCATAATCGGCGGCGTAAACTGTCCGCCGGTAGAGGCCACCGCTTCTACAGCGCCTGCAAATTCGCTTTTATACCCTGTCCGTTTCATAAGCGGAATCGTAATCGTTCCTGTCGTCGCCACATTGGCAATGGCAGAACCGTTAATCATCCCCATAAGGCCCGACGCGATGACCGCCACCTTCGCGGGACCGCCGGAAGTCGTTCCTACAAGGGTAAGCGAAAAATCATTAATGAATTTAGAAAAGCCCGAATATTTCAGAAACGCGCCAAAAACGACAAAAAGGAATATATAAGTCGCCGAAACGCCAATGCCTGTGCCGAGAATGCCCTGCGTTCCCCAGAATTGGGTAATCAGCACGCGCTTCAAAGTGAAACCGTTATGACCGAGATAGCCGGGCAGGTACGCGCCGAACCAATTATACGCAAGAAAAATTACTGCAAGTACCGCCAGATTTCCCGATGCCCGCCGGGCCGCTTCAAAAACACAAACCACCGCGACTAAGGCAATGACTGCCTCCATATCGGAAATACGTCCTCCCGTCCGGGCGATACGGGTATAATTCAAAATGAGATAAAGGAGACTGCCTACGGAACAAAGGATAAACGCCACGTCCCAAAGGGGCGGAAGCTTTCTTTTCCGCTTTTCCTTTTTAAACGTCGGAAATAATAAAAATGTAAAAACAAGAAGAAAGATACAGTGGATCGCCCGCAGATTGACGGCAGTGATTGCTCCGATGGTCGTGAAATACAGCTGGAATGCCGTCCACACGCACAGCAGTACGGCTACCGCCCTGCCCAACGGTCCCGTATATGTCCTCATACGGGAGTCCGCTTCCTTCTCCTCAAGTATTTTCTGCGCTTTTGCATCAAGTTCTTTTTTTGCTTCCAACGCTTCTTCCAGCTTTACGCCGGACTGATGTTCATCCATTCTGATTCCTCCTGCACTGCTATCCTTCCTGTGTCTGCAACATCCTGCCATGATCATCTTGTCAGATATCTTAACGCAGTACTGGCCGGCAGTCAACAGCGGAAATACTCTCTTCCATGCAAGGGATACACGGAGTTCTTATGAAACAGATAAGCGGAATTTCCCACGAAAAAATCACCGCCCCTTTCGAGACGATGATTCCCTCTTTTCCTTACCTGCTTTCAAAGAATGCCTTGTACGCCAGGTACGTTTCGTAAGCGTCCGCCTTGGACAGCAGGTCGCAGGGAGCGTGCATGGACAGCATGGACGTGCCGCAGTCCACCACTTCCGCGCCCCAGTTCGCCATCATGAAAGCAATTGTTCCGCCGCCGCCCTGGTCGACTTTTCCCAGCTCGCCGATTTGCCAGCATACACCGGCATCATTAAAGATTTTTCTGACCTTCTGCAAAAATTCCGCATTGGCATCATTGCTGCCTGACTTGCCGCGGGAACCGCCGTACTTGGTCAGGTTAATCCCGTATCCCAGGAAAGACGCATTGTCTTTTTCAGAAACTTCCGGGAACATGGGATCAAGACAGGAATTCACATCGGCGGAAAGCATCTCGCTGTTTTCCATGGTTTCATAGAAATCAAGAAGGCTTCCCTGTCCCTGCAGCGCAAGGAGTTTCATCACAAATTTCACGAAATAGGAAGATTCCATTCCCGTATTTCCATAAGATCCGATTTCTTCCTTATCCGTAAGAAGAGCGGCCTGGGTCTTCACACCGGGTTTTGCGTCCAGGATGGCTTCCAGATTCGCGTAGGAACATACGCGGTCGTCCTGCCCGTAAGAAGCAATGAGGGACCGGTCAAATCCGACGTCGCGGCTCTTTGTGGCGGGAACAAGTTCCAATTCAGCAGCAGCGAAGTCTTCCTCTTCGATCCCGTATTCTTTTTTCAAAAGCGCCATGATGGCATCTTTCGGTGTCTGCCCTTCTTCAGAATGGGTACCCGCGACAGCCTGGAGCTGTTCTCCGGTAATCCCTTCCGCCAGAGTCTTTTTCATCTGGTCCTGTGCCATATGGATAAGCAGGTCGGATACATAGAAAACGGGGTCGCTGTCTTTCAGTCCGATATTGATATCCACTTTTTTACCGTCTTTTGTGAATACCACGCCGATGAGCGCCAGCGGAATGCAGGTCCACTGGTATTTCTTAATCCCGCCGTAGTAGTGGGTACGGAAGTACACAATGCCGTCCTGTTCATGAACCGGATTGGCTTTCAGATCCAGACGGGGCGAATCAATATGGGATCCCACGATTTTGATGCCTTCATGGACAGGTTCTTTCCCAATCACCGCCAAAATAACGGATTTATCTTTCTGGTTCCAATATACCTTGTCTCCCGCTTTGATCGACTTCATGGTATAGACAGGTTTAAATCCCTTTTCTTCCGCACGGCGGATAATTTCCGCTGCCGCCAGTCTTTCCGTGCGTGCCGTATCAAGGAACGCCTTGTATTTTTCACCGTATGCCATGGCGGCCTTGCGCTCACGGGCATTCATCCGCTGCCAGACGGATTTGCTTCTGCTGTATGTTTCTTTCATTTCTGCCTCCTAAAAGAGAATTATTTTCACATAGGTACAGTATAAAACTTTTTCTCCCTCCCCGCAAACCGCGGCCGGAAGGAAATCCCGCTTCTTCAGTCTCCAGGAAATACTCTTCGCAAAAGATAGGTCAGCCCCATAAAAACAGCCATCACCACGAAAAGCAGGGGATATGCGATAACCAGAAGATAAACGGAAGCGTCCAAACTTGACATAGTTCCTCCTTTATGACAAAACGGGAATAAGAGCAAGCACAAGGCCGCCGGCGACGACGGAAGCGACCTGTCCCGCCACATTGACGCCCATGGCGTGCTGGATAATGAAATTGGAAGGATCTTCTTTCAAAGCCATCTTGGCAACAACGCGCCCCGACATGGGGAACGCGGAAATACCACAGGCGCCGATCATAGGATTCAGTTTTTGCTTGAGGAAGAGATTTGCCAGCTTTGCAAAAAGCACGCCGCCCACCGTATCGAAAATAAACGCCGCCGCACCGAGGATAAGGATCTTCAGGACATCAAGGGTAAGGATATTTTCCGCCGTCATCGTAGCGCCTACCGTAATGCCGAGAAAGAGCGTCACCAGATTGGCGAGTTCATTCTGTGCCGTACTTGCCAGAGAATCCACAACGCCCGATACTTTCAGCATATTGCCGAACATGAGCGCGCCGATGAGCGGTACGGAAATAGGAGCCAGAATACCTGCAAAAAGCACCACCATGAAAGGGAAAAGGAAACGTGCTGTCCAGGACACGGGCTTTTCTTCTTTATATGCCATACGGATACGTCTTTCACGCTTTGTCGTCAGCAGTCTGATAATAGGCGGCTGGATAATCGGGACAAGGGACATATAGCAGAATGCCGTCACCGTGAGGGGCGCCAGAAGTTCTGCAGCAAATTTCTGCGCCACAAAAATCGTCGTCGGACCGTCCGCCGCGCCGATGATGCCAATCGCCGCCGCCTGGTTGAAAGGAAATCCAAAAGCTGATGCCAGAAGCGCCGCTGCAAAAATACCTAAATGGGCCGCTGCCGCAAAAAGCATGACATAAGGCTGTCGGATAAGCGGCGTAAAATCACACATCGCGCCTACCGCCACAAAAATCAGGACAGGAAACAGCTCATTGGCAATTCCCGCTTCATAAAGAACCTGCAAAAAGCCCGGCTCCCCGCCTCCCACCGGGATAACGGCAAAATGCCCCGGTATATTTGCCAATATACAGCCCACTCCCATAGGAAAGAGGAGCACCGGCTCATAATCCTTTTTCACTCCGAGCCAGATCAGAATCCCGCCGATGGCGAACATAGTCCAGACAGCAGGATCTGACATCTCCATAACCCCTGCAAAAAGTTCCTTAAAAATTGTTTCCGTGCTTGTCATAAATCTCTCTCCGCAAATAAACAGCCTTACAAAAAACGGACCCGGAAAATACCAGGTCCGATACTATTTCCTGCCCCTGTGCCATACGCAGAAAACATATTTACTTAATAAGGAAAAACAAGGCTTACACATGATAGCCGAGTACCGGAAGAATCATAAAGATAAGCAGCGCCCACACAATACCCGCCCCGATGAAAATACCTGCCGTAATGGCAAAGCCCATCTTGGAACGGGGGACGCCGAGCAGGCTGAAATTCCCAAACCAGCCGCGGCGGACCATGAACCCGTTGTCACTGCGCTGTCTGAACCAGACCAGCTTTTTCTGAGGGTCGATATTGTATGCCACGAGAATGGCAATGACTGTCGCTACCAGCCAATAAATGAGAAAACGAGCGGCATTGAAGTCCTTGACGCCGGACAAATCGATCATCTGCATATTTTTACCCTGCCTTTTAAGTATAACTGCTTTACCAGTTTATATATTATACCGCAAGGCACGGTTTAGTCAAAAATATTTCTTAAAATTATAAAACGCCGGACAAATAACCATAGCCTTCTTTTTCCATATCCGCTTCGGGAATGAACCGGATCGCCAAGCTGTTGATGCAGTACCGGAGACCGCCTCTGTCCCGGGGACCGTCATCAAACACATGCCCCAAATGGGATTCTCCCATACGGCTCCGCACTTCTGTACGCCGCATATTATAGCTCAGGTCTTCTTTGTAATTTACCACATCGGCAGAAATCGGTTTCGTGAAACTCGGCCAGCCGCAGCCCGACTCAAACTTGTCACGGGAGGAAAAAAGCGGCTCTCCCGTCGCCACATCTACATAAATGCCGCGATCAAATTTATCGAAATATTCATTGGAAAAAGCTCTTTCCGTCATACCTTCCTGCGTGACAGCATATTGATCTGCCGTTAAAAGGCTGCGGAGGGTTTCCTCGTCAGGCTTCGGGTACAGGGAACCGTCAATCACGGGATCCGCCGCCCTGCTTACATCGATATGGCAGTAACCGCCGGGGTTCTTCTTTAAATAATCCTGATGGTACTCTTCCGCCGGCACAAAATGACGGAGCGGTTCCACCTCGATAGCGATTTTACCGGAAAGTGTTTTCTGCTTTTCATCAAGTACTTCCCGGGCCACCGCCCCTTCTTCATCAGTGGTGTAATAAATGCCTGTCCGATACTGGCGCCCGCGGTCATTTCCCTGACGGTTCACACTTGTAGGATCCACCACCCGGAGGTAGTAAAGCAGCAGATCCCTGTAGGAAACTTTGGAAGCATCATAAGAAATATGAACCGTTTCCGCGTGATCTGTCTGCCCTATATGTTCGTAATCCGTCTTGTCCGTTTTCCCGTTGGCATAACCGGAAACCACGTCCACTACGCCGTCCACACGGGAAAAATATTCCTCCAGTCCCCAGAAACAGCCTCCCGCCAGGTACATATCCCGTAAATTTTCCTTATTCACTGTTTTCACCGCCATTTCTTTCTTCATACTTTCTTCAAGGCTTACCCCCACAGGCGCTTTTTCCCCGCTGCCTGAAGATGGAGTCATTGCCATCGAATACCAGCCGAAACCGGCTGCCGCAATGATTGCAAGACTTCCTAAAATTCCTGCCGTTCTCATCATAATCCTCCTTTACGAAATCCCCTTCATCTCCATAGCAAGCGATTCTTTGCTCATATGCCCCGGACGGAGCATCTTCACATTTCCTTCTGTATCAATCAGAGCCGCCGACGGATAGAAACGAATACCGTATTTCTTCGTCACCGCGCCGCCTTCGTCAAGAAGCACGGGGAGATTATTATAGCCGAGACCTTTATACCATTTTACGAAATCCTCTTTTTTCATTTCACCGCCAAATCCGGGCGCCACAACGGAAAGAACGACAAAATCCTTATCGTCACTTCCCGCCAGCATATCCGTATCAGCCAGCGTAGCCATACATACAGAACACCAGGAAGCCCAGAACTTGATATACACCTTTTTCCCCCTGTAATCGGAAAGTCTGTGTTCCTTTCCATTTACATCGGTCAGCATGAAATCCGCATCCTTTGCATCCATAAAATTCTGTGTGCGGCCGGCTGCCTTTTCCTGCTGCATCGCCGCGGGGCGGGCCATGTCATTTGCATCCGCATTCATACCGGATCCGCATCCCGCCAGAATCCCTGCCAAAACGGCTGTTGCCGCAAACGCTCCAAACTTTTTATAAGAAATTTTCATCATGATAAACCTCCTGTTTACAAATCTGTGAAATATTTCAAGAAATAACTGCCGCCAGCATATCCAGCTTGCCAAGCATAAGCAGGATCCCCATAAGAATGATCAACACGCCGCCAATCTTTTTCAGCAAGACCATATGGCGCTTCACGTGACTGCTGTACTTCAAAAGCCAGGAAGATGCCACTGCCAGAATCAGGAAAGGGACCGCCATCCCCGCAGCGTACACCGCCATCAAAAGACCACCATACAGAGCGCTTCCATTTTCAGAAGCCACCACAGCAAGCACCGCCCCCAGCACAGGTCCCACACAGGGCGTCCAGCCGAAGCTGAAAGTCAGCCCCAGAAGAAACGCGCCGAGAATACCGCCTTGACGCTTCCCGTCCAGCTCGATCTTCTTCTGCCGCTGGAGAAAATTAATATTAATCAGCTCCATCTGATGCAGCCCGAGAAGTATGACGATACCACCCATGACATACGGCGTATAGGGATGATAAAAAATGTGGCTGAAAAAACCGGTCCCAAACCCGAGACTGAAAAATACCGTCGACAGTCCCGTAATAAAGAAAACAGTTTTTACCAGCGGAGATACATATACCTTCAGTCCGAAAAAAGAAAACGACCTCGTCCCGGGATCCTCCGCCAGCTTTCCCAAGTAAACCGGCAGAAGCGGAAATACACAGGGCGAAAAGAAGGACAGCACACCGGCCAGAAAAACAGCACCTGCAAATAAATTATTGATTCCTTCCTGCATAAAGCACATCCTTTCATTAATAGATAAAAATAAATATGAGAATCTATATCATATTCACTTTTATCTATATGATATTTTATCTTTCTTCAAATTGCAATATTTTATCTATACGCCTTCATGACACTTATATGATATTTTTATATGAATAAAAATCGATTTAATAATCAAAAACGGAATCCCCGGCAAAATATCGGTTGATCACCGCCCGCCTTGAATATCGTTCCCGACGGGTATACCGCTTAGTGTCATCAGGGCTATGCAGAAGACAGATCTGTATTTATGACCCTCTCCTTGCCTGTCATCCTTGCAAAAGCAAAGCAGGAATAACTGTTCCGTATAGGCAGTCGATTTATCGAATTCAGATAGTCAATCGCTATTAGCAGCTAGAAGCTAAGAGCGGCAGCGAAGGATCTGCTACCGTGGTGAGGAAAGCCAGTAAAATATCATCAGAGGCATAGATTCTTCGCTTCGTGCCACTGTCCCGTTTCCCGTCTTTCCCACACAGCATTCTTACCTCCACCCTAAATGACATTTTACGGAAAAGTGAATCTTTTCTGTTTTTTTATTAGCTGATTTCCGGCTTCCGCCAATCATCCAAAGCGTCAGCAAAGGAGCTATCACGCTAAAGCTTTGAGGACGAAAGGATCGGCGCCCCGTCACTCCAACCGTCCCATTCCCCCAATTCCTTTTCAAAATTTACACAATTTACACAGCAAAAAACGCCCCATAAAGGAGCGTTTTCGTTTTGATTCAATCAGACTAATCAGCCGCCGAATTGTGCCAGCATGGTGCCTGCCGCTACGGCAGTGCCGATAACACCTGCTACGTTCGGGCCCATCGCCTGCATCAGCAGGTAGTTGGACGGGTTGTCTTTCAGACCGACTATCTGGGATACACGTGCTGCCATCGGTACAGCTGATACGCCTGCCGAACCGATGAGCGGGTTGATCTTGTTGCCCGAAGCAATTCTCATGATCTGTCCGAAGAGGACGCCGCCTGCCGTGCCTGCCGCAAAGGCAATCAGACCGAGCACGATGATTTCAATCGTTTCCAGACGGAGGAATTTGTCGCCGGACATTGTCAAGCCTGTGCCTGTCGCCAGGAAGATGGTGACGATATTGATCAGCGCATTCTGCGCAGTGTCGGAAAGTCTTGCCGTTACTCCGGATACTTCGAACAGGTTCCCCATGCACAGGCAGCCCATCAGTGCCGCTACCGGAGGCAGAAGCAGGGATA